>ENA-OWZO01000238-OWZO01000238.1-human-gut-metagenome-genome-assembly--contig:-NODE-238-length-40662-cov-31.735169_pt1 | contig 40662 bp, 36 predicted proteins | sample MGYA00249260_ERZ652115 | MGnify/ENA primary metagenome ERZ652115 (study PRJEB26925, sample SAMN05827127) | human gut metagenome | biome: ENVO:2100002; feature: ENVO:00000062; material: ENVO:00002003...
GCGCACGGGCAATGGCTACTCGCTGCTGTTGACCGCCTGAGAGCTGATTGGGCAGGGCATCCAGACGGTCACTCAGTCCAAGCGTCTGCACGATCTGCTGCACAAAAGCCTTGTTTACCTTTCCGCCATCCAGTTCAGTGGGTAGAATGATATTTTCATATACATTCAGCACCGGAACAAGATTGTAGCTCTGAAATACAAAGCCGATTTTCCTGCGGCGGAAGATGGTCAGCGCTTCCTCCTTCAGGGAGAAAATATCCTGTCCGTCCACTATGACCGTGCCGCTTGTAGGGCGATCCAGCCCGCCCAGCATATGCAACAGCGTGGATTTTCCGGATCCGGATGTGCCGACAATTGCAACAAACTCTCCCTTCTTCACACTTAAATCAACTCCATCCAACGCATGAACTGCGTTATTACCGGAGCCATAAATCTTTTTCAGGTCTTTTGCCTGTAAAACCTCCATAAACGAGTACCTCCATGAAAAAATCTGTATGTATGAAAGGAAATGATCCTTTGATACATACAGATTATCGCATAGGATTCTTTCCACATTCTTTCCGGCAGAAAATGAAATCTAACAGTTTTGATAGAATTGTTGTTATTTCGGCAGAAATATGGAAAACGTACTTCCTTTTCCCGGAACGGAAGCAACCTTGATATAACCGCTCTCACCGGATATAATCTGTCGGGCAAGGTATAAGCCGATGCCAACCCCTTCTTGTTCCTGAACAGCATTTGAACGATAAAAACGGGAAAATATCTTTGCCTGCTCGTTTTCCGGGATACCTGAACCGGTATCCGATATATCGATCCTTGTAAACATTTCGTAACTTACGGTAGAAATCGTGATTGTTCCATGCTCCGTATATTTGATGGCATTGTCTACAATATTAGCCAGTGCTTCCGCTGTCCATTTGAAGTCAAATGTAGCGGAAATATCTGTATCGTACAGATATATGGATAATCCTTTTCCAGAAGCCTTGGCGGCATATTGTTCTACTACGCTTTCAAGCAGCGGCTGAAGTGATGCTTGCTGAGGGGAAAGTGAAATGATCCCATTTTCCAGTCTGGAAAGTTTTACGAGAGAATCAATCAGAAATCGTAGCTTTTCCGATTGTTTGTACAGTGCCTCCACGTTTTCCTTTGCCGATGCAGGCAGAGTTTCCTCCATCAAAAGCTCGCTGTATAACAGCAGGTTTGCAATCGGCGTTTTCGTCTGGTGGGAAATGTCCGCAATCAAGGATTTGATTTTGTCTTTTTCCTGTGCCATATTTCGAGAAGATGCTTCTGCGGCAGAAAGATAGTGTGCAAACTTTGTTTCCAAGGCAGACAGCTGGCTTTCATCAAAAGTGATTTCAGAAAAAGAACCGGTCATGGCAACGTCCAGCATCCTTTCAATTTCTTCCATCGTTTTTCTGACCTTTCTCCGCTCCCATAATACAACAGCTGCCGCCGCCAGAGAACACAGCAGTATGATCACAAGGCCGGTTTTATTCATCTTTTATCACCCAGCTATAACCGATTCCATAGACGGTTTTAATGTACTTTTGTGCACCAAGCTTATCCCTCAGACGCTTGATTGTAACGGACAAAGCATTTTCATCCACATATTCTGCGCCATCTGTCCAGATCCGGTCGACAAGGTCTCCACGGGTCATGGTTCGACCGCGGTTTTCAACAAGCAGACGCAGTAATTTTTGTTCTGTTTTACTCAATTCTACTTTTGAATCTCCCACATAAAAGGTCATTGCTTCAAAGTCAAAGTGAAATAGATCAATATGGATCGGTGCATTTTTATAGCTTGACGCTTGCTTTCGCAGTTGGGTATTCACTCTTGCCCGCAAAACCGAAAGAGAAAAGGGCTTGGTAATGTAATCATCAGCGCCCCTCTCCAGTCCGTCCACGATGTCCAGATCGGTATCATTGGCAGTCAGCAGAATAACAGGAATCCCGGGGATGGTTTCCTTGACCTCCCGTAGCAATTCAAGCCCACTGCCATCCGGCAGATTGATATCTAACAGGATCAGGGATACACCGCCGCAAAGCAGCTGCTCCTTCGCCGTTTTCAGGTCTTTGCAGGAAATGATTTTCCGATCATCTACTTTCAGTGCTTTGCATAAACCTTGATTCAAACCAATATCATCTTCAACAATCAATAATTGCTCCATATATCTCACTCCTTCGTTACTCAAAGGTATTCGGCAAAGTTAATAACAAGACAAAAAAATAACCGCTCCAGCGTGAAGTGAACGGTTATTTTCAATCAATTAAGTATGTGGACTAACCGTCTATCGGCAGCACACTTTTTCTATAATCATATTAGCACGCATATGTGACAATGTCAAAAAATTTCTTCATTCTCTTGGTTATTAATCTCCTTGATCAGCTGTACTGCCTTCTCTGCATCATCGGTTTTCACGAATATATCCACACCATATATTCCAAATCCAGGTGCTCCATGCATTGCAACATTCGCACCTGCTTCCTGGGAAAAAGCTTTCATTTCACTTTGCTTTAACATTTCTACGAGCTGTTCTGTCTCTACTATATTCTGTGCATTATAAATCTTTGTCCATTCTGTCTTAGATTGGGAAGTTTCTTTTCTCTCCTTTTTTCTTTTCTACTTATTACATACGTTTTCTGTACGTGAAACGCAAAATAATAAGTAGAAAATCATAAAAAGACCTTCTATATTATTATAGGTAAGTTCTCGCCATCATCCCTTGCCTTTTTCTCGATGTTCCTTTAGTTTAAGAAACGATTCGTCACTGATACAGTGTTCAATACGGCAGGCCTCCGTTTCCGCTATATTAGGTCTTACTCCCGCAGATATAAGCTGCTCCTTAAAAAATTTATGTCGTTCATAAATTTTTTCCGCAACCTTTCGCCCTTCCTCTGTTAAAGAAATGAAGTGCTTATCGTCCTTTGTAAGAAAACCGCCATCACATAAGACATTAACTGCATGGCATACGCTTGGCTTTGATACTCCCATGTGTCGAGCGATGTCTACCGAGCGGACACTTCCAAATTTTTTATAGAGAACCAAAATTGCTTCTAAATAATCTTCTCGAGATGCATAAAGGTTCATAAGTTCTCCTTTACTGAACCAGTTTCCAGCCGATGGCCTCCTGTCTGGCCGATACAAAGTCGGCATATAGGCCCTTCTGCCGGATCAGCTCTGCATGAGTGCCGCGCTGGACAATGTGAGCGTTGTCCAGCACAATGATCTGGTCGGCGTTCCGAACAGTTTTCAGCCGGTGGGCAATCATGATGATGGTCTTGTCGTGGGTCAACGCCTCAATAGCCCGCTGCAATTCATCCTCGTTCTCCGGGTCAACACTGCTTGTTGCCTCGTCCAAAATGATGATGGGTGCATTTTTCAGCATGGCGCGGGCGATGGAAATACGCTGTTTCTCGCCGCCGGACAAAGTGCCGCCGCCCTCGCCAATCACAGTATCATAGCCCTCCGGCAGAGCGGAGATAAAGTCATGGCAGCAAGCCTTTTTCGCCGCCTCAACCACCTGCTCATGAGTGGCGTCCGGGCAGCCAAACTTGATATTGTTCTCAATCGTATCTGCAAATAGGTACACGCTCTGAAACACCATCGAGATATTCTTCATCAGGCTGTCCAGCTTGAAATCCCGTATATCCGTACCACCTATGGTAATCTTCCCGGCGTTCACATCCCAAAAACGGGCAATCAGGTTACACATCGTTGTCTTTCCTGCCCCAGAAGGTCCGACAATAGCTGTAGTCGTTTTTTCGGGAATGGTAAAGCTGACCTGATCCAGTATCTTGCGGTCTGCGTAGGAAAAGTCCACCTTGTCAAACACGATCTCACTGGACTTCGGCGTAATGTCAGCGCCTTTCTCGTCCATCACCGGCATGTCATCAATGGAGTTTGCCGTATTCATCGAGGCCGCCAGCATTTGAAGCAGAGAAGCCATGTTCCCGGCGTTCTCCAAATCGTTGAACACCATGAAAGAAGCGATTACCAAAATCAGGCCGTAGGCTAGCGGCAGAGAGCCATCCAGCCAGAACCAGATTGAGGCCAAAAGCAGCAAGACGCTGAACACCCGGACAACCACTTGCTTGATAGCGTCATAGGGAACGCTGGCTTTTGTCAGTTTCAGGTTATCCCTGCAGCTTGCCTGAATAGCGTTTCCAATGGATTGAGTGCTATCCCGTTCTAGCCCAAATGCCTTTACAATCCCCATGCCCTGAATGTACTCCAACACGGACTCCACAAGGGACTCCTGCGTGTGCTGGCGCACCGAGCTTAGGGTCGCAGACTTGCGGAGGGCCAGTTCCGCCGCCGCAAGATAAAGCAGGACACCGACAGCAGCCACAAGCCCGATCCGCCAGTCGAATATCAGCAGGACAATGACAAGAGCCACCGAGTTGAAAAATCCGCCCAGTACAGACACCAGGACACGAGCCGCCGAGTTCTCTACATCGCCCAAAGTCGTTGTGACAATGGCGGTAATGTTCCCGATACTATTCTTGTTGAAGTAGCCCATCGGGATATAGCGCAGCCGATCTCCGATGTGGATACGCTTTTCCGCTACCATGCAATAGCCGGTTTTCGTTTGCTCCATCGTGGAAAAGTAGGTCGTGATGATACGCCCGATGAGGGATACCGCCATAATTCCCAACGAGATCCAGACAATACTTCCGTCCCGGTTGTCAGATACCAGCGCACCAATCACTACAAAGAGGGCGGCAAACTGCATGGCTGAAAACAGCCCGGACAGAAATGCAAACAACAGGGATTTTTTCAAAAGCCCCTTTTTGCTGCCTGCAAAAGCAAAGATTTTTTTCAATGTTCCATACATCTGACAACACCCCCTTACATCTGATCTTTCGCGCCGATATGCGCCTGCCACATATCCCGGTAGAGGAGGCAGGTTTCCAGCAGTTTCTCATGCGTGCCCTGTGCGTGGACGGTTCCATCCTTCACAACAACGATGTTGTCCGCGCCAACAATGGTAGACAGCCGATGTGCAATCACAATCAGAGTCTTGCCGACAGTCAAAGCGGAAATAGCTTTTTGCACTAGTGCTTCATTTTCGGGATCAATGTAGGCTGTTGCCTCGTCCAAAATAACAACCGGCGCATTTTTCAGCATGGCGCGGGCGATGGCAATACGCTGGCGCTCCCCGCCGGAAAGGTGGGAACCGGCGCTGCCGACAATCGTATCATAGCCATTGTCCAGCTTGCGGATAAAGGCGTCGCAGCCACTTTGTTTGGCGGCCTGTTCTACCTCCGCGTCTGTGGCGCTGGGCTTTCCCATACGGACGTTTTCCCTGATACTGCGGTTAAAAAGATAGTTATCCTGGGATACATAGGAAATCTGGTCTGAAATTTCGGACAGCGGTATATCCTTCAGCTCATGGCCGCCGAGGGTAATGCTGCCGGATGTAACATCCCAATACCCGGCAATCAGCTTCGCCACCGTGGACTTGCCAGAGCCGGACGGCCCTACAAGGGCCGTTATGATTTCGGGCCGGATGGCAAGGTTCACATCATGCAAAACCTCCGTTGTCCCGTCATAGGAAAACGACACAGACCTAAGAGAAATGCCGGTATCTTCCAGATTGACCGGCGTGTCCTTATGGTTCAGTTCTTCGGCGTTCAGAAGCTGGCTGATTTCTTCCACATTTGTCCCCAGTACGGCCAAATCGTCCGTAAAGGTAAAGGCCGCGATAATCGGCCCGATCAGCCCCAGCGAGAAAATCACAATGGACAGGAAGGTGGAAAGTTCCAGGCTGCCGGAGAGCCAAAATGCAAAACCGCAGGGCAGCACGCAGATCAGCACTGAGGGCAGGATGGCGTTGTAGGCGCTCATGGTTTTCTGGTTTTCCCGCATCCAGTCCACATAGTAGTTGGCATTATAATTCACCGCGTCAGAATATTTTTTGTAGGAACCGGCGGACTGGCTGAACGCCTTTACCACCTCAATTCCGCCGATGTACTCTACAATGGCGTTTGCCATCAGCTTTCCCGCTTTAACCGCGCCCTCCCATTTGACGGGATAATTCTTCATACCGGCAGACATGACAGCAAGGCCCACCACCAGCGTAACAAGGGATAGGAGCGCCATGCGCCAGTCCATAACGAACAGATATACGACAATCACCAAAGGCACCAGAACATTTGCGGTCATTTCCGGGAGCAGGTGTGCTAAGGTCGATTCCATGCCTTCAACCCGGTCAACAATCGTCGTTTTGTACTGGCCGGACGGAGTATCTAAAATCGTCCCCATCGGGACGCGGGCCAGCTTTGCGGTGATATTCTCTCGCAGATCGCGCAGCGTGTAATAGGTCGCCGTGTGGGAAATCGTTGTAGAAAGACTGGAAAACAGCACTTTCCCAAAGTAGCCGCACAATGCAATAATGCCAGCGGTCACATAGCGGGAAAAATTCTGTTCCCCAGACAACATCATTGTGACAATATGCGCCACGCAGAAATAGGGCACCATCTGGCAGGCCACGCCTAATACTGCAAGGATAATACTGCCGATGAATTTTCCATGATAAAGTTTGCCCCATCCCCATAAGACGCCTATGGGCGACTCTTTCTTTTCCTCCTTCATTCTGTGGACACCTCCTTCTTCATATCACTCAGGAAAAACTTTAGCAGGCGTTTTCGGCCATTGCTGTCCTCTATGGAATAGCTTTCCTGAATTTGCCCGTTTTCTAAGTGAAGGACATAATTGCAGCAGCGTAGAATAAATTCCGGGTCATGCGTTACCACAAGCGCGGTTCTTCCGGCATTTGCCACCTGATTGACAACATTGGCAACCTGCCTCATGTGAAACAGGTCAAGGCCGCTGGTCGGTTCATCAAATAAAATCAGAGGGCGCTCCGAAGCAATCGCAGAGGCAACCGCCACGCGCTGCTTTTGACCGCCGGACAGTCCCATCGGGTGGCAGTCCTCAAAGGAAAGCAAGTCCATCTCCTTTAAGATTTCTCTTGCCCTTTGCTTATTCTTGGTTCTCATACTGAGCAGAATTTCATCCAGAAGACTTTCGGTAAAGAGCTGGTGGTTTACATCCTGCATGACCATATAACAGAGTTTCAATCGTTCTTTTCTGGAATAGTTCTTGATCTGATCCTGCACCGTTCCTTTGAAGTGCTTTTCCAACCCGCAGAGGCACCGGGCAAAGGTGGATTTTCCCGCACCATTATGTCCGATGATGGCCGTGGCGCTGCCGGATGGGAAAGAGGTTTCCGTTATATGCAAGGTTTCCGGCTCATGCTTATAGGCGAAGGACACATTCTTTATCGTCCAAACCGCCTCATTCATTCTCTGCGGCGTGCCTTCAACTTCTGAAAGCCCCGCAAGATCAAGAGGGCGCAATCCCATATCATCGCGCTGTCTTGCCGACAGGCCGCAAAATTCCTCTGCTGTATAATCACCTTCGATTTCTCCATCTTTTAGGTACAGGACACGGTCAAAAAGGCCGGACAGATAATACAGCCGATGTTCAGAGATGATGATGGTCTTTCCCTGCGATTTCAAAGTAAAGAGTAGCTGTCGGAAATCAGCGATAGCGTATGCGTCAAGGTTGGATGATGGCTCATCAAGCACATAAATATCCGGGTCAATCGCCGCTGCCGATCCGCAGGCGATTTTTTGCTTTTCACCGCCGGACAAAGAAAAAATACTTCTATCAAGCAGCGGCTCCAACTTTAGCTGTGCAGCTACACGCTTTACACGGTCACGCACAAGATCTTCCGCTATGCCGTGATTCTCTGGGCCGAAAGCCAGTTCGCTGGTCGTGTCCACATTGAAAAACTGAGAACGCGGATTTTGAAATACAGAACCGACTTTCAGAGAAATATCAAACAGTGACAGGTCACGGGTATCCTTTCCATCCAGATAGACGGAGCCGGTATAAGTCCCCTCATGATAATGGGGGATCAAGCCGTTAAACAACCGGGTCATGGTTGTTTTCCCACAGCCGGAAGTCCCACAGAGCAGGACAAAAGAACCGTCCTCAATAGTGCAGGAAATATGTTTCAAAGCGCCACCGGCCTGCCTCTCACTGTCGGGAAGGGTACTGGCAGGATAAGAAAAGGACACATCTTGACATTCAATCATTTCTTTCACCCCCTTGCGGCAAGCACATAGATTTGCGCTGCAAATGCTTCCAGACAGATCAGCAGGAAAATAACATCCTGCACATGAAAACCCAGCTTACAGATATTCGTCCGTTTTACCGGGCCTCCCAATCCCCGCGTAAGGGCTGCCTGGGACAGTTCCTCTCCGATTTTGACGGAGCAGATCATCATGGGGACAATCCGATACTCTAAAATCGCACCGACTTTTCCACCACCAAAGCGGACGCCACGCATCCGCATGGCGTCCCCAATAGCGCTCCATTCTTCCGCAACCGTGGGAAAGAAGCGAAACATCACAGACATAGGAATGGTGATCTGCTGCGGCAGGTGGAGCCGTTCCATCGCCGCAACAAATTCGCTGACCGTGGTTGTCGTTACCACGAAGTATCCCATGACCACGCTGGGGGTGAACCTCAGCAGAATGCCAACAATGGCTACTGCAATGTAGTTTGCTACGCCAGCCAGTCGTGACAGACCGAACATTTCCAGGCACAGACTGCCTCCAAAAATCAGGATATAGAGAACAGCGCCTTTCCATTTTCTGACCGCTGACAAAAGTAACAGCGGGATCGCCGCCAACACGATGATGTAATACTGCATGATACCTTCATACGAACCGCCTAAAATAAAGACAGCTATGGTAATCAGTACCGCCAGTTTTGTCCGGGGGTCTAATAAAATTCCACTATTGTTTTTTTGACTTGCAAGAAGTTCGCGGCTCATTACACAATTCCCGCCCGCTCAAAGTGCTTTTTGAAAATCTTCCGTCCGATCAGGCCGCCGACAAGACCACTGACGAAAGCAGCAATAAGCAGTACCGGCAAAATCCAGTCGGGCATATAAGCCATGAGCGTGTCGGCATATTCCTGACCGTAGCCGGGGAGCAGGTTCTGGTAGTAAGCGTCACGCGTCACAACGATGGGAATAAAGGCGCCGATTACCCACATGGAAAAAACGCCGTGAATCAACACTTCGCGCTTGGCATTTTTGTAGTCACAGGCTTTCATCATAAAATCGGAAATCAGCCCGAAGATCAGCCCGGTAGGGATGCACCACCAGCCCATGCCGGTCAGCAGCATAATGATACCCAGCAGCACTCCGCAGATGGTAAGCATACCGAATTTCTTAATTTTGGAGAAGAACAACATCATCGGAATACCTCCGACAAGCGGCACGATCACGCTGATAAGCGGAATAAAGATCGGGATAAAACCGATAGACGCCGCTGCGAAAATGACGATAAAGTAAATCGCCGTAAAAATACCGATGTTGATTAAGTCCTTTCCTTGCAATTTGTTGTTCATTGCGAAACCTCCTAACATGATTACTTTCGTCTTTGTTAGTTCTTGCTAACTAGCCCTAATGATAGCATAAATTCAGCTGTGCTTCTATGCACATATCGGTATTTTAAGCCCGTATAGCAAGGAGTTTTTTCGCTCTGCCAGAATATCCATTGACCGGGAGTTTTCTCGCAGGTATAATAATATCAGCGATTTTGCGTGATGAAAGGGGCGAAGCAGTTGCGTAACATGATATACAACATTTTAGAAAACAGCGATGCTGTTTCTGGTGTGACCTTGAAAAACAGTCCAAATAGCAGCACATTGCTTTTGGATCGGGCAGATGGCAAGGGACGCATGACATTCCATACGCTCTTTCCGGGGCTGACTTTGGCTTTTATTTTTGTAAACGCTCCCGTATGGCCGGAGTCGGATGAAAATTCAAATCTAAAGCCTTTGCTGATTAACTATTGCATTTCGGGCAGAAGTGAATTGCTTCTGGATGACGGCTCCTACATTTACCTGAAGGAAAATGATTTTTGTGTCAGTGAACAGACCGCACAGAAAGAATATATCTTTCCCACACGGCAATATCAGGGCATAAAAATATACTTTGACCTGCCACTTCTTTTACAGTCCTGCGGTGAACTTTTGAAATCTTTTTCACTTGACCTCCCTACGCTGGAAGAAAATTATTGTGGCAACCATAAGACATATATCAACGGAGCGGACAGTGAGCTGGAAAATATATTTCAAAAACTCTGGCGGCTATCTGAAAAGCCCTCTGCTTTCCATTTGCAAATCTATACGCTTGAACTTCTCCACCGGCTTCTCAACATGGAAATCCGGCCTCCGAAAACCTGCGGATTCTACACGGAAACGCAGGTTGAAATTGCAAAAAGGGCAGCACAAATCCTTTCTAATGATCTTCGCCAGCACATCCCTATAAGGCAGATTGCAGAACGATTTTCGGTCAGTGAAACCAGCCTTAAGAATTATTTTCGAGGCGTATATGGACAGAATATATCCACCTGGCTACGGGAAATCCGTATGAACGAAGCCGCAAGGCTTCTTTCGAACACAAAGCGTCCGATTGCCGAAATATCAGGACAGGTTGGCTATTCTAATCAAGGAAAATTTGCAGCTGTATTTAAAAAACAGCTTGGATTATCACCCTTAGAATATCGACGATTCAAAAATTTGGAAAAATACTAAAGCCGAGATAGATTAATACTCTCGGCTTTACTCATTTCACATTCTTTATACAAAATTATCCCTCTAAAAGTTTATTATCATTTGCGTACCTATATTTGTCATTGCACAATGTCAAAGTTTCTTAATTTTTTTATAGGCTGACATAAATTCTTTTTTTCCAACAGGTGCCCATTTAAAACCCAGTTTTTCTAAAATGTATACTGTTTTATCAACTTTGATCTTCCTAGTATTTCTACCAATATCCTGAACAATTTGGCATTCAAAAACTAATTGTTTGATCCACTCCTTATCTTTGATATTTGCTTGTTCGTAATAATTATAGATTTCCTCTACAGAGAGTTCTTTTAAAACCTTGTTTTGCCCTTCTTTTCGGCCGGAATCCATAGGAACATTCTCTAAAGTCAGCTTCGAATACTGGCTCTATTGCTATCTTTGTACGGTATCAATGATTGTTACCTCTTTTCCAGCTTCAATCTCTTTGTTGCCGTTCTTATCAGTAGCAACACGCTCTTTTGACTCCGTCCAGTATTGCTTACTTTCTGCATGAACGGGTGTAGTCGGTAAAGCAGTAACGACAGTTGCAAGAGCTAAGAAGCCCGTACACAATCGTTTCAATGTCTTTTTCATAAATCTAATGCTCCTTTCATTTTGGGTAATAAAATAGCCGTCCAATAAGAACGGCTGGACATAGAAAAGGAACGTCATTTTAGGCGTTCCATAGTCTATGAGTTATTCATTTTTTTGTTGTTTCAATACTGATGTGCTGTACCATATCTTTGCATATCTAGGAAAACTTGCGTATCAAGGCTCATTCGTTAGTAGTAAATAAGTAGTAAATTGATGTGTTTGTTTCCTTGAAAATGCTGATAGATACTGTGTTTTAGCGGATAATCAGATTTTTATTGTGTTTTTTATTTAAAAATATATGTTTATGAAAAACACTCTGACTACTAATAAGTTGGAGTGTTTTTATAATTCATATTATATTTATAGATTTACTCTCAGTGCTACACATTCCGGGGGTTGAGGCCGTCCCCAAAGTGCGTTTTGATATCCAAACGCTATGCTTGCCAGATACTTCCGAACACTTTTTAAGGAAACCATACCATCCGTCCAACCATTTTATATTAATTCTCATCCATATTATCTTTCTTCTCCATCAGCTGTTTCAGCTTTTTATTTATTTTGCTTCTATTCTCCTCCTGTAATTTTCCGCAGAATAGATAGCAAAATTTCAGTGCAAACCACCAGATATACAAAGCTTTAAAGCTCTGGAATGCCTGATCATCCAGCATTCCATGTGCCACATTGTTGCGCATGTTAAATCCAAATTTTGAACAGAAAATCGTATTTAAAGCAAATATAAGGTCTTCATCCAGGCTTTCTTTTACTCCTTCCAATTCTAAGACAGCGTGCATTGGTTTTACTTCTTCAATCCCTTCTTCATTCATGTTGTAAACAGGTTCTCCACATTCCACTGCCAGATATCTTACTGCATTTTCTATCTGTGGAATCAGGATACTTAGCGCCGTCAAAAAATCTCCTGAAAAGCCAAACATAAGACCCTTGGTATACGATTCTTTTCTCCCCTCCGGAATCGCACAACTTACATCTACAATCTTTTTTACATCACTCTCTTCGATCACAAATCTGGAACGAATATATTCAAACGTATTTCTCACCAGAATCTGTGCAAAATAATCCATCTCCATGGCTGCTGTCCGCTCCATATTATCCTTAAGCGCACCTTCATCGATTGTTCCATCAGGCTTTTTCACAGGCCTGCTTTTAGCAATTAATTTTCCTCCTTTTCCAAGGATTGCCGCTGGAAATATCGTGTTCAGGATCCCAGTCCTATTTAATACTTGATTCTTTACCTTTTCTCTTACCGGAATCGGAAGAAATGAAGCAAAATAACATAATGCCTCTTCTTTATCAAGATCTTCCAGTTGGCGGAACAGTTCTTTTACAATGCCGCTGGCATCCTGTTTATCACTCCATACCATCATCTCCGAAAGGGAAGCTTCTTCTATCTGTGCTATTTCCTGCAACAGTGCCTTTCTTTCTTCTTCCGTACCCTGTATGGTCTTTAACAACTGAATAACCTCTTTCAAATAGTGAATCTTTCTCATTAAATTTCCTTTAGAAGAGGCCCCGGCATATTCAGCCTCCATCCGGATAGCTTGAATCTTACGTCTTCGTATCGCAATCAGTTTAGGTTCAGTAATACACTTTTTCTTCTGCCAGTTATTTTTTCTGCAATAGAGTTCTTCCAACAGATCACAAAACTTACCAATGAGCGGTGCATCACAGCTATTATCATCGTAAGTTTTCAAGATATTTTCCACATAAGGGATCAGATATCCTGTATCCACTTTTTCCTCCATGGCAGTTTTTATCAAATATCCAATTTTTGCGTGGCTGCTGTTATCATACTCTTCTAATACTTTTATCAGCAGATTCTTTCGCACCTCTTCATTGATTTCCTTGCTTCGGATTTTTTTAGAGATAAACAAGATCCGGTTTATAGCCATGATATGATCTGCAAATGCACCGGTGTTCTTCAAGTGTTCGCAATAAGCCGTTTCTGCTATTTTAGCATTTGAAAAATCATTTTCCACAACCCATAAAAAATCCGATATCTTTGCCTTGTTGATCGGTGCGATGGGATAGCTTCGGATTTCCTCCAGCAATGCCTGATACTCTTCTCTATTTATATCTTTCCGATTCCAAATGCTGCGGGCATAGGAAAACGGTACGTCTTTAGGCGTATCGATCCATCGTTCCACAATAATATCCACCAGAAGATTCCTGAATTCCCCATCCATCGGTCCGCAGAAATCTGTCAGTGCTTTCTCTGCCGTTTGAAAATTAGGTTCTTTTAAAATCTCTGCGATCCGCTCTGCCATTTTTTCTGCCATACATATTCCTCCAACCTTTTTCTATAGGAAAAGTATAACGTATTTTTCTTTTTCCTGTAAAGCAGAAAAACCTGAAAATCCAGGTCTTTCTGTCATCATTGATCAGAAATTGAAATTCGCACTCTATTTTATATCCTTGGAGCCCATAGAAGCCGCCCATCCAGCCTGAATCCTTTGTATTACGCTTCCATCCCGTGCATCGATCGTAAAGAGTGGAACACCTGCATCATCCATCGTCACGTCTCCCATGACCGGTCCATCCTCTCCATTTCCGTACTCATACTCTGGCTCTTTGGATGTCCAGGTTCCATAAAAATCCCACACCGGGATCAGGACTGCTTCGGTATCGCTGCCTTCACTATCTGGCATGCACATATAACCCAGTTGTACCTTTGTTATGGTTATCTCCGCACTCTGTGCATCAATGGACGGATAACGGTAGTGGCTTCCTCCATCGACAGAGATCAGCCGATTCTTGTCTTCTGTCATGACCTGCAAAGTGATCGTTTTTTCAAAGATATCCTTGACCTCATCAAAAGGAAGTAAGAACAGCCTCTCATCGGAAGCATCCGAAGCTTCTATGGGATTTCTGTGCAGAAAACTTTGAAGTGTCCCACTGCAAAAGTCCATCGTCAGTACTTCATTTTCCCATCCTTCAGGCTGTCCTTCATGAAGTGTTCCGTCCTCATTTTCCCATTCAAGAGCCTGCTCATTAACAGGCAGAGAGGTTTCCCTCACATAATTAACCGGAACCCCGTCTATCATCCGTTCAAAAATGAAGTCATCTTTTTCCAGGGTAGTACTTCCTTCTGTAAGTTCTTTTGAAGAACTTTCAAATATCTCCCAGTCTCCGGAAATAAGACTTGTTACCTTGTCTTTTGCTTCCTTTTTAGACACTTTTCCGCTTCCTGCCTTTATATAATTTTGAAAGCGTTCTTCCCTTTCTTTTTTCTCACTTGATGCCAGGGTCATGTCCCCACAATCGTCAAAGCTAAACTTCGCTATCTGAAATCCAAGTTCCTCCACATCCGATACCTGCTCACTCTGTGTATAAGAATACCGATAGGTCAGTCCATCTACTGTATATGTCCCCGCCTGTTCGTTCTCATTCTTCTCTTCCTGCATGGGCTGTCCTTTTCCGAATGTGTCTTTTATTTTATTCTGTTCTTCTTCAGGAATCGCCACTCTTTTTACTTTTTTTAAACAGATTGCATCTACATCCGGCACTTTTACCGGTGCATCCGCTGTCAGAGTGAACTTCATAGGATTTTCTTTATCCTCCCGATCCGCCGATCTTAAATCCGCCTGGATCGTTGCACGATAAGTTTCCGGTGCCTCTACCTGTTCTGCAACTGTTTCCTGAACTGTTTCCTTTTTCTCTTCTTTTTTCTGTTCTGTCTGATCCTTTTCTTCCACAACAGCAGACTGAACAACATGGTCACATCCAGATAATGTCAAAAGATTTATACACAGAACGGCTCCCATAAACATTTTTATTTTCTTCATCCTTTTTCCATCCTTTCCTTTCGGTAGTCAATCGGATATTCGCAATCCGCTTTCGCTACTTGCTCATAACCAAATAACTGCTTCGCAGTTTATCAGAAGGGGCTTGTACCCCTTCTGATACAAGCAAGTCCCCACCCACTGCTTATTGCTCTTCGCAATTGAAGCAGGGGACTTACTTGATTTGGTTAAAAAAGGTACCCTCTTCTTATGAGAAAAGAGTACCATATTGCTTCGCCGATGTATTCATCAAGATGTAAACAAATTGTAAATCAGAAGATGGCTCTTACCGTGGTTCCCTCTCTCTGTCTGCTTTCGATTTTCAGGCATCCGCCATGGATTTCGGCCACCTTCACACAGAGTGCCAGCCCAAGTCCGGATCCGCCTTCTTTTCGGCTTCGTGATTTGTCCACCATATAGAATGCATCTGTGATCTTTCCCAGTTCTTCCTCCGGGATCCCCATTCCGGTATCCGACACCTCAAAGATCTTTTTTCCAGCTTTCTCATAAGCCTTTACCCAAATGCTTCCACCGGCATCCGTAGCCTTTAGGGCATTGTCGATCAGGTTTATCAGAAGGCTTTCCATCAAGGCCGGATCCATTTTCATGGAAAAGGCTTCACATTCCATCTTGAGGTGCACCGCTTTCTTTTCTGCCTGTTCTTTTTCCATGTCTATGACATGGTTTAAAAGGTCACCTGCCGTGGTCATTTCCATCTGTATGGCATGGTTCTGATAAAGCCCCAGCATCTGCAACATCTTCCCAGAAAGAGCCTCCAGGCGTTTTCCCTCCCGGTTGATATGTTCCAGTGCCCGGTCCTTCTGTTCATCTTTCAGCTTTACATGGCGCAGGGTATCCGAATACCCGATAATGGACGTTAACGGGGTACGCATTTCATGGGAAAGTGCCCCCATGAGCAGCTCCTGTTTCTCTGCCACTTCCTGTAGTTTCTCCATCTGTTCCACAGTTCTTCGCATCATCATATAAATAAAAAGGCCGGCGATCAAGAACACAGCCAGATAAATTCCCAAAAAACAGACAGCGGTCTGTCTAAGCTCTGCAAAAAGCCCTGTAACTTCCCGGACAGAGAGGACTTCGTATCCTTCCGGTCTGGATAATGATTCCATTTGGAGAAGGAGGTATTTCTGTCCCAGTTTCTGTATCTTGTAGGCATACGGATTTCCTTCATCCTTTAAGCCTAAGTTTTCGAGCCCCACCACTTTATAATCTGTCAGGTTTTCAATGACGGCATTGCTTTTTCGGTCGATCAGGGCCATGCCTTCCCCACAGCATCGCCGGAACTGAAAGCCCATATAAGCCCGCTTTCCAGTCTCGGACATCTGCTCATATTTGCTGTTATCCCAAAATTGTTCCAAGAGTACCTTGCCATTTTCCAGCTGTCTTCCGTAGGTCTCTGCAGCATTATTGAGGCTTCGTTTTCCTGTGATATAAAGACTTAGCGTTACCACTGGGATCAGGGCACACAATAGCGTTACCAGCATAAGAAGTACCGTTCGTTTCCACAGCTTCATCCCTATTCCTCCAGACGGTATCCAAGTTTCGGGATTGTCCTGATCTCATCATAAAGTTCCAGCTTTTTTCTGAGCTGTCCGATATGGACATCCACCGTCCTGCTTTCCCCCAAGTAGTTTTCTCCCCAGACCCGTTTTAACAGTTCTTCCCTTCCAAGCGCAATGTTCTTATTTTGCAGGAGCAACACAAAGAGGTCATATTCCATTGGCTTTAGGCTTACCGGAAGCCCGTCTTTGTAGACCTGATGGCTTTGTATGTCCACCAGGATGTTCCGGACCGTTAAGACTTTCTTGGCCCGTCCCGTCCTCTCCAGCACCTTCTCAATGCGTACCAAAAGTTCCAGCATCTCAAAAGGTTTTACCATATAATCTTCCGCACCCAGCTTTAATCCCTTCACCTTGGAAGCCACATCATCCTTTGCAGTCAGGTAGAGCACCGGAAGCTCCTTCTTTTTAAAATCCTCCATCAATGCAAACCCGTCTTTTCCCGGCAGCATGATATCCACCACTGCCAGGTCCGCGTCCTCCTGCCATAAGAGCAGCCTCTGGGCTTCTTCCCCATCATACGCTGCCACAGTCTCATACCCTGCTGCCTCCAGGTTCATGCACAGCAATTCTGAAATTGCGCGGTCATCTTCTATCACCAAAATTTTATTTTTCATTCCTGATGCCACCTCTAACGCTTTTTCTATAGTATAGCTTTTTTTATATCCCAAGTCTACATTGCATTTGTTCTTGCCTTCTCATCATTTATACGCATCAAGACACGATAACGTGACCAGCTCAATTCAGGACACAGTGTGTCTTAAATTATAAATTCCGAACCCAATGAAAACTCCTATGAATGAACCGATAACGATGTTTAAAAAACAATTCAACTTTCTCAGCATGGCAGTGCACCCCTTTCTAAATTCCAATTTATTTCTTCTCATTGTTTTTGATAGCTTTTAGAATACAAATCCCCATTGCCAAAACAGGAAGCAGCTCCCTAAGAGTCCAAAATCCTTGAGGATCACCAAAATCAATATTTACATCTATAAACAATCCGATAAACCATGATGCTACCATGATTTGAGAAAATGTCCAATAATAAGGGAACAGCATTTTAGATGTGTTCATAAATGAGAGAACTCAAAATATATCGTGTCCACGGTTATGGGTACATTATAATATGCATAAAACACAGACTTACTAATTCCATTATTTAGAACTTGAAATGTCTGGATTATTCCCTCACATTCATGCAACAACAAATCTAATCTTTCAGACTGAATCATATATTTTTTCATGCTAATATGATAATACACATTAGCATGAAAGTAATCACAAATAACACCCATGAACAAATCTAATTTTAAAAATATCCTTTTGCAAATACTTGTTTTATCTCTTTCATTATGGAATACTATCGAAAGTAGACATCTTTTTTGTGCAAAACCACGAACTTGTCCATTTATAAGAAAAAGAATAAATTATTAGGGATATTTTTGATTTCTGCACGTCTAATAGATGTAAAGAAAATGCTGGCTGGCAAAAAAAGAGGTGGTGTTTAAATGACAAAGGAACAACTTGGATCTCTGATCCTGGATTCAGAAAGACAATTATACTCAACTGCAAAAACGATTTTATTTAGTGACCATGACTGTGCAGATGCTATTCAGGAAACAATTGTGAAGGCTTTTTCCAACATCGGTACATTAAAAAACGATAACTATGCCCGGACCTGGTTAATCCGTATTTTAATCAACGAATGTTACAGCCTTGTGCGTAAATCCAGTAAATTTATCCCATTGGAAAATCTGGCTGACAGACAGGAACCGGAATCAGAAAAAACAAAGAATTACAGTGAATTGTATACAGCCGTAAAGTCCTTAAAAGAGGAACTGCGTTTACCCGTTATTCTATACTACATAGAAGATTTCAGTGTAAAAGAAATTGCCCAGATCCTTGAAATATCGGAGGGTGCCGTTCAAAAGAGACTTGCAAGGGCAAGAGGAAAATTAAGGCAGGAATTACAGGAGGTGTCAATATGAGATTAGAAGATATGAAAAACGATATTCCCGAAACACCGGATTTTATCCATAATATGATTCAAAATGAGGTGGCAAAGCAGCTGGCGAATAATAAAGTGTCGAATCTGCGAAGAAGAAAACGATGGACAGCTCCGAAAGTTGCTGCAGTGGCAGCTGCGTGTGCACTGGCAGTTTCCACGGCAGTATATGCAGGAGTAAATCTGTATCACTGGTTTTTGGAAAAACAGGGTTCTTATGGTGTTTCAGTCAAAATTGATGCTGGTGATGCAGTAAAGAAAACCGCGCTTCCAGATGAGGTCCCAGAGGTAGATCTGTCTGCTAAATATGTTCCGGAGGGCATGAGCTGGATTGACGAGTACCATCTCCAATATCCTGAGCATGACCTGACTGGCGGGTTCAGTTTTTCATTTGTCCTGTTGGATAAAAATGATCTGGGACAGGTAGTACAGGATCAGAATGTTATTGATAGTGAAGAGCGTACATTTGGGAAATACCAGGGGATATATCTCAAATATAATAGCATTACCGAAAGCGGGGCTCTTAACCAGAGAATTTATCTTGTCTGCCCGGATTTATATCGTGTGCTTATGATCTACATCGGAGATGATGTGCCAAAGGATGAAGCCATAAAAGTTGCAGAGAATCTGGTGATCGAGGGAAACACGACTATGGTAAAGACCGCCGGATTGCCTACATGGAGCGGAGAGATGATATCTGAAAAGACAGAAGCTGATAATGATGAAATAAGTACTTCTGTAAATGAGAAAAAACTGCCTATTTACCAAATTGGTGACACCTTTGATCTGGATGTGATTGGTGAAAACACAAATGGTGAATATCTGGAAAAAACGATTTCCGCAAAGGTAGATTCTGTTCAAATTTCTGATGATCTTCAGCTTCTCGATCCGGACAAAATACCGCAAGAATGGGCGGAAGCCATTGATGCTGATGGAAAGCTATCTACAAACACATTGGATTATGTGAAGTCTGGCGACGGAATCGATTCCCTGGATGAAATTGTAAAGTCGGAGGAAGTGAACCAGAAGCTGGTCTATGTTACAGTTACCTATACCAATCATTCCAATGAGGAAATCGACCATATGCTTTATCTTGGTGCTTTACTGACCCTGACTAAGGAAAATGGAAAAGTACAGCTTTACATTCCAACAGAACAGGCCGGCGATGGCTATGACTACATTAGCTGGGCCAGCGTGGCAAAGACAGGGGGAATGGTATATTATAGCGTCTCTGAAAATTATGGCAACGGTGGAAACTACATTTCCTCTATAAAGCCAGGCGAAAGTGTGCAGCTGAACATGGCCTGGATCGTAAATGAAAGCGACCTCAAAAATCTGTATCTGAATATGACTGGGGACGGAGCTTCGTATGAGTTCTCTGAATATATACTGAAAAAGGGACTGGTAGATATTCGCCAATAATGTGTCATCGTTTATGATCCCATTTTTTATATGTCATATATGAAAAAAGCGTTTTTCGATTCCTTTTGGTTTCGAAAAACGCTTTCTTTTATTCTGTATAGATGTTCCCATTCTCATCCGTCCAGGTGCCATCACCATTGTCTGTGTATCCGACCCCATCTGCGTCACAATAGTAATAATCTCCGTTTGTTGTTTCTTTTACAGTAACGGTACCGTTACTGCCCTGGAGTTCATGCTGTTCCAGTTGGTTTCCGGAATAATAATCTTCGTCATTCCAGGTACGATATGAATTGCCATTGGCATCTGCCCAGTTTCCATCTCCCTGATAACTGTATCGGCTCCCATAATCATCAGAATAGGTCCCATCTCCGTTATCGTAAAGAACTCTGGATTCTTCATCTCCTCCACCCGGTGCTACAATTGATGCTACACCGGAGGCAGTACTGAATCCACTGGTATATGGTACGCCTGCTGGCAGACTCTCATAAGATGAAACAGACCCGTTATTGTCAGAGGTAATTCCATCATCGGTCGTTTCACTTACCTGTCCGCTGTTTTCCATGGCAGGTTCATCGTTTGTTTCCGCATCTGCTTTTTCCTCCTCGTCTACAGAATCCTCTGTATCTGCAGTCTCTGTCACTCCTCCTTCGTCCTGTGTTTCAGCAGTTTTCTGCATAGTTACCATTTCAGAAAACGGTGCGTAATCCGGTACATTATTTTTCTCTGGATCTGCATTTTTTTCAATACCAGACTTCTCCGTCTCTACTGAAACTGTATCTGTCCCGGCAGAAACATTAAATACCAGATTACCGCCTGCAAGCAGCAACGTCACAAGAATTCCCGGAAGAATTCCTCTGCGAAGCTTCCGAATGTTCACCATATACAGAATCCGATCTTTAAACACCATTTCACTGTCATTAAGACTTGCTGACACATATGGAATCTGATTTTCCATGGCCACTGTCCTGAGAAGCAGCTGTCGATATAATTTATGTTCTTTTTTATTAACTCTGCGAACAACTGCTGTATCACACAGATTCTCAATATCCTTATCCGCTTCTTTCAGCATGATAAGAAGAAAGGGATTGAACCAGTATATCGATGCACAGATTCGAAGGAGCATCTTATACCAGAGATCCCGATGACAATAATGTGTAAGTTCATGGTAAAAGATAAGTTTTCTTTCTTCTGCTGAATACCCGGTTGCTGGTAGATACAATTTTGTATGAAAAAGTCCCGCAAGAAGCGGTGTGGTAAGACCTGCGTTTTGCCTGAGCTCCGGTCTTCTGCGTACGTGCTTCTTTTGACATGCTGCACGGTACATCTGAATACTCACTGTATCACTTACCTGCAGACTCATCCGTTCCAGATTCCTTATAGAAAAATAATATGCCAGCAATTCTCCTGTCAGTTTAAGTACCGCTACGCTCAGCCAGACGGCAGCAAAAATCACAGCCACAGTTCCCATCCATTTATCTGATTCATACCTGACAGTTCTCTTTTGTTCCGGGATTTCTGTCAGATTTTTCATGTCATTGCTCGCAGATGATACGGTTTCTGTTATCTTCTGACTTTCCTCTGGTCTGACTGCGTAATCCGTTATCTTCGGGTTTTGCGTATTCTGTTGACTGCTTCTAAGTACTTTGAAATCCACCAGTGCCAGATTCGCCGGAAGGCGCATCGGAACACAAAGGCTTATCGTAATCAACAGCCAGATAAAGTACTTCCATCTCGCTGATACACGTCCTGTGACATGCTCCCACCACTTAAATCTTACGATTTTGAAGTGGGGGCTTCCTGCTCGATTGCCCTTTAGGGCAAAGCTAAAACAGGCTATCCCCGCGTATCCCGCGGTTTTATTTTTTATTCGGATACGGATCTTTTTCTGTGCCGTCAGGCACATTCTTTATAAAGTCTTTTTCCTTCTTCCCGGATATTGACTGCCGCATTCACATCCCGGTCCATCCGGTTTCCACACTCACAGACATACTCTCTATCCGACAATGCCAGTTCCTTTTTCTTATGTCCGCATACACTGCAGATCTTGCTGGATGCAAAATAACGGTCTACTTTTATAAGATTCTTTCCACGCTCTTCCAATTTGTATCCCAGCATGGACAGGAACTGCCCGTACCCATTATCCTGCACGCCCTTTCCAAGATGCAGGCCTCCGGACATGCCCTTCAGGTTCAGATTTTCTACACATACCGCATCATATCTTTCTGCAAGCCCCCTGCTGAGTTTATGCTGGAAATCTTTTCTTTGGTTCTTTATCTTTTCATGGCACAGCGCTACTCTCTTCTTCTGTTTCTGATAATTCCTGCTTCCTTTTTCACAGTGGGAGAGTTTCCTCTGTTCCCTTACAAGTTTTTTCTCTGCTTTCCTGTAAAACATAGGATACCCGGCTCTTTCCCCTGTGGAAAATACACACATTCCCCGCATGGCAAAATCGATCCCAAGGAATTTTTCTGCCGGACTTTTTTCCACTGTTTGGCTCTCACAGCAGAACAAAAGACTTGCAAAATATTTTCCGGATGGCTCACGGCTCACAGTTACAGACTTCAGTTCCCAGTTTGACGGGATCTGCCGGTGGAATTTTATCTTTATGGCAGACATCTTTGGAAGCTTCAGATGGGTATCCTGCAAAAAGATATTCCCGTTTACTGCATTGGTCGTATAGGAATTTCCTGCACGTTTTTTTGATTTATAGCGTGGAAATCCGCAGGATGGTTCCCGGAAAAACTTCCGGAACGCACTTTCCAGATGCAGCTGCACATTCGCCAAGGCCAGGGAGTCCACCTCTTTCAGCCAGGGGTATTCCTTCTTATATCCGGCCGGTGTGTTCCTGAGCATCTTTTTTTCTTTCTGATAATAGCTGATCTTATCCGCCAGCATCTGGTTATAAATAAAGCGGCTGCAGCCGATTGTTTTCTCTATCTGGACTCTCTGTTCTTTATTTGGATAGATTCTTATTTTTACGGCGCGGTTCATTCTTCTCACCTTGACTTTCTATATACTGTCGTATCGTTTCAATCGGTGCCCCGCCTGCACTGAGCAGACAGAAGCTCTGGCTCCAGAATGCATCTTTCCAGAGTTTTTCTCTTATCTTGGGATACTCTTTTTTCAGCAGCCTGCTGCTGGCGCTTTTATAGGCATTGATGAATTTACTGGGGTGCGATATACTCAAAAATCTCTTTTGCTCTTTCGGATATTTCGTCGTTCAGTACTTTTCTTCTGTATTTTATAACCATCACTAGATGATAGTATAACAGAAATACTGAATGAGAATTATGGTCTAATTCCATTATATTTATCATCCTTTTTCTTATATCGACTGATATATATTTACGAACTAATTGTTCTTTTTTAGTATACTACATTAGGAAACGGAGAACAAGTGTTTCTTTTATAATATAGGGATTTTTTGAGCAGATATGCTCAGATGTGCAATTCATCTCACCACCTGAAGGACGCCGCTGAAAAACTGTTTTTTCATACTATATACAGTGTCTCAAAGTTGATTGATGTACTTTATTTTTTGTTAATTTATACGCAAAAAGGACTTTTTCAGTGGCCTTCCTGAAGAGGTGGGAGAATTCTTGCTACATTTGTTAAAAGGTGGAAAATCGTCACTTCCAATGATTATCTCTGGCATGTTTTCCTGTGAAGATGTACTTTTCTGTGTTGTAACTGAACATCCTGATATCAGTAATACCCCAAAAGCAAACAAAAACGGTATTACTGCCATGTACTTAGATTTCATGCTATGTACCTCAACAATTTTCTCTGATTTTTTTGGATTTTACGTCATTATAATAACTCTGTTCATACTGAATTTACATAAAAGATATAATACAAAACATGCACAAAATTTTATATTTTTTACAAAGAACAGGTGATTTTTCAAGTGAATCATGTTATGTAAATTTCACTCAGAGTGGTGCTCCATCACTTTCACTCTGAAACTCCATCTTCATTTTTACTTGTGCCAGTTTTATTTCCGGTACTCCTTCAGAAATGGACATAAAAAGCGCCATAGGTTTTTTCCAATGCCTATGGCGTGTAAATAATTTTCTACTCTGCGGATACCTTGTTTATGATTGTCTGCCTGAACAGGCATCTATGCCAACAGATTTCTCTATACTTTTGAAATTTTATGATACTCTTTTTTCTCTGGAAAATACAAAACTATACAATAAGTTAAATCGTCTGCGTTAACTTCCATTCGCCCATCCATCTGCTCCATCATAATAGAAATATTCTGCAACCCAATCCCTGTTTTTTGATGCTCAGAATCAAACCTGGTAATACTATTTTGAATACTGATTCCTACTTCTTCATTCCCATAACAAAGCTGTATACATACCTCATTTTCATGTTTTCCATATTTTTCAATATTAGAAATAATATTATTCATAATTCTGCCAATAAAATCTGTATTTATACATACAGATATCTGTCTCCACTCCAACCGGTCTGTATTTACTTTAAATCCTTCATATTCCAGTAAAGCACACAGTTCAGAAAGATAATCTCCAAAAGCACACATAATATCTTCTGCAGGTTCCAGTTCTATATGGTGTCGTGAATTTACAAAAAAATATTCAAACATCTGCTCCGACAAATCTCTGATCTGAAGTACACGATCAAAGGCTTTATTTATATATTCCTGAGTAACCGCACCTTCTTTTTGCTGCTTTTTTAGAATCTCAAGATATGCCATCAAACCAGTCAGAGGAGTACGCAGATCATGTGACATTCCTAACACCAGCTTCTCCTGTGCACTCTTCAGGTCATACTCTATCTGCTCTTTTTTCACCAATGTTTGTCTCATATGTTCCAGTCCACTGGCTAACTGTGCAATTTCATCTGTTCCCTGAACAGTTACATTCCCCTGCAAATTTCCTCTGCTGATTATATTTACCTCTTTCATAAGGCATTGTATATATTTTACATTCTCATACATTCCAGATACAACAATTCCAATACACGCCGCGACTCCAAGTACAACAGAAAAGACCATCAATATGTTAAAATATTTATCCGCTGTTCCTTCATATATATATACATCTGCCGTTCCATCCTTAAATGAAATTCTGTGGTACATTCTCCATGTCAGATTTGGTATTTCTCTGCTGCCATACATAATTTTTCCGTTGTAGGAAATATCAAACAACAGCCATTTTCCCCTTGAAATCGTGAAGTCATCAATATTTCGTTCTGTACCCCATTTTTTTAACATTTTATAATCAGATGCACCCAACTTATTTTGTGTGACATATTCCTGAAGTTCTTCTGCACGTTCTGTCTCTTCAGCATAAACATATCCTGTACGAAAGAAAAAGCGTTGCAGTAACCCCTTTCCCCCGAAATATGTCACGCTTAACACTAATAAACCTGCTAATAACCCCTGCATAAGATAGCAAATTATCTTGCCTGTCAAACTATTTCCGCAAATTTTATCCAAGGCGATATCCCTTTCCCCATACAGTTTGAATCATCTTTGGCTTTTGTGGATCATCTTCGATTTTCATTCGTAATCTTCGGATATGCACCATAACAGTATTTCCAGATGAATATAAGAACGGCTCCTCCCACAAACTCTCATAAAGATTTTTTACCGAGAATACCTTTTTCGGGTTTTCCATCATAAGCAATAAGATTCTGTATTCCATTTCTCTGAGACTGATTTCCTTTTCATTGCGGAATACCTCATTACATTGAGTATTCACTTTTACTTTTCCATATTCAATCCAATGTTCTTTTGTCTTCTCACCTTGTAATGTCTGACTATATACATGATATCTTCGTAGTAACGCTTTAACCCGGGCAAGAAGTTCCGCATACGAAAATGGTTTCACGAGATAGTCATCACCTCCTGCCATAAGTCCGAGTAATTTATCAGATTCCTGACTTTTGGCTGTCAGAAACAACACTGGAACATGTGAGATTTTTCGAATTTCTTCACAAGTTTTTATCCCGGATATTCCCGGCATCATAATATCAAGAATAACAAGGTCAATATCATCTGATACTTTTTTCAAACACTGATATCCATCCTCTGCTTCCTGAACAATATATCCCTCACCTTCAAGAAGTATCCTCACTCCTTCTCTAATTGCTGCATCATCTTCTACAATCAAAATATGATTATCCATTTTCATCCTTTCGTCTTCTATAGCAATTCCATAAAATAATGCAATCAAGACAGTTCAGCAGAGTGCGAAGGACAAGGAAGATACCTGCAGGCGTGCTGACGCACGGCAAAGATATCTGACGCAGGACTTCACGCTATGATGGACTGGGTTGTTTGCAGTATTTTATGGAATTGCTTAAGCTGCATATACCCATATTTGCTGACATTGGGAAATCAGGGTCGTATATTCCCATTTTTTTGAACTGTTTGTATAGCTGAATGGATCGTTTACAGAAAATTTCTTTCTGGAATAATCATAAATAACAATAAAATGCCCTGAATTTGTAAAATCTCCGGGACCCATAGCACAGATTATCAGATTTCCATCTTTAAGTCTGTCGGCCATTTCCTGTTCTCCCAGCATATCAAATTGCGAAGCAATTACACCGTAATCCAAAGCAGCTTCTCTCATGAATTTCCAGGATGTTCCAATACCATCTACATAATATCCCTCGTTCATGGATTTTTGCGCAAGCACAAGTGGTGTTGCCTCTGTATTTCTGGTTAAACTGTATATTACCATTGCCATGCACGTCGGACCACATCCGGAAATTCCTATATCACTTGTTCCATAAGGTTCATATCCCCATCTTTTATCCCATTGAATAAATAAAGGAACTTTTTTCTTCCGTTCCTCAAATGTAAGTCCTTCAGAAGACTTCTTATGTACATCATTGTATCCTTCGACAAATTCCAGCATTTCCGGATTTCTTTTTAAATCCTCTAAAAGAATATCCGGATAATTTTCTGTATGTAAAAATATCTTCTTCCACTCTTCACTTTCCATTATCTGTTTTTTGTAAGCGTCTGTCAATATAATACCCTCTTCAGTTTTTTTCGCTCTTACTGTCACAACTATCCATGCTGCCAGAATTAAAATCAGAAGAATAATTTTACTACAACTTTTTCCCATATGTTTTTTTCTTTTTTTCATCATAAATCACCATTAATATGATCCCGGTAAATCCTGCCATTGTTGGAATTGAAGCTGTAAACCCTACCGAACCATTAATTCCTGTAAGCAACATATTTTTACTGTTTACAGTATACATCCATATTGCAGGAAAGTTCTGTGCCACATCAATATGAAAAATCTGGCTTTCTCCTGATAGAATATTATACAGACAATGAATTATAACCGAAGACCATATAGAACCTGTCTGCTCTGTAACAAGTGCCAATGCAATTCCTGCAATTTCAACAGAAATAATCATCATAATTACTTTTTTTATATCAGAAGTATCAATCCCATCAAAATGATAAACAGCAAATAAAAAACTTGAAACAAACACTGCACATTTCTTTCCAAAAGTATTCTGAAGCAATCTTAAAATCATACCACGAAAGACAATTTCTTCTGTTACTGCCGCTTTAATACCTGATGATAAAATAGAAATTGTAACTACATCTATGATTTCTTTATATGTAAGGTTTCCTTTTTCAAATGTTCCCTTTGTAAAAAATATATAAAAAAGGCATATTAATACCGGCATTAATACCGCTGTTATACACCACTTTTTTTTCGGAAGCGGCATTCCTAAAAACAAATCCTGCATTTGAATTCTTATAATATACTTCGTATATAAATATATCATGGTCAGCAGGCTCAAAATCGCAAATGTCACATATAGAATTCTCACATATGGATTCTTCTCACATATCCCATATGCAAATGCTATACTAAATTCATCCGTAAGCTGAATAAGAATGAATGCTATTGCAATATGGAACGTACATTTTATTTTCATAAATGCTCCTTTACTTTTCTCCTCATGTATTATTTTCTAAGAGTTATCTCTTAGAATGTACTTATACAATAACATTTAATTCTTACCTGTTCATTTAACTGTACCTTAACTATTCTTAACTATCTTCAAGCAGATGCAAGGCCTATGACGAAAACTTTGCCTTAGAAGCTATAGCATCATCCATGGTCATGTTCCCCATAAAATTTGTTTTTCATGTCTACCATCCGAATGCGTCCCGGATCAAAGCTCCGGTTTCTCCGTCTATATAAAACAATTCCTGTTCTTCTGGTGAATCCTTCCATTGGTAAGGACAGCAAAAACTCCATACAGGCCTGTAAACAAGTCCATCTGCGGTTTCATCAATATAATATTTCAGGCAGATTTTCGTAACTGGAATCGTGATTGGTTCTGTTTTCTCCGTCGTGTCCTCTTCCGTAAAAAATCCGATTTTTCCTTCTTTTACATATTGTTCCACCGATTTCATAATTTCTTCCATGGGAAGCATAGTAACTGTTTCTTTCTCTTTCACCTGAAGCGGGATTGGTATTTTGAAATAGCAGTCTTCAGGCTTGAGACCAAATCCTGTGCTTCCCTGATAACGATACTGAGAAAGTCCACCTGCCGGTATTCCATTCAACATAACTTCTGTGTCGTAATAATCATATCCTTCCGTCATGTCGCTAATTGGTTTTCTTACAGAAGTTCCAGATAAATCAGCTTTGGAAAACAGTTGATTTATAATATTTAATTTCTCATCTTCCGTATTCTCGCCTAAAAATCCCAGATCTTTTTCACTTAATCCATCACACTCTATCATCCCATCCGAAATAAATAACTGCAGTCCTTTTTCTTTATTTTCCCAGACCGTTTCATCTGTTACAGATTTTTCCCATCCATCTTTCCCACCAAACCAGGAGCAGATATCTTTCTCTGATATACTGCATTTTTTCAGAACTCCCTTTGAAACGTCATCAGTATTTCCGGTAATATCAGCTTCTATTGTAAGGGTTCCTGATTTCCCTGGCAGAGAAGCTGTTACATGGTTTTCCTTTACCTGCAACATTGTTTTCTCCGGATCATATTTTTCATTTACACTCGTAGTATTTGACGAACTTTCCAAATCTGTTGTGTTCTGCGTACTCTCACCCGAAGATGGTTCTACTCCGGTGTCAGCAGCCTGCAATTTCCCTTCTTTTCTATATTTTTCAATGATGTCCCTTACTTCATCCTTTAATGGAAGGGTTAACGTAAGAGTCTGAGGCGTATATCCTCTGTAAACGTCCTCCGCAGGAAGTGCATAAGAAACCCTTCCTTCTGAATCTGTAAAAGAACCAGTTTTAAAAATCTTTTCGTAAGCTTCAGTGTCTTTCCAGGTATAATAAATTTTACCGTCATAAACAGGATATGCCTGAATAGTCATGGAAAGTTCTACTTCAGAATCTTCATTTAATATTTTCTCAATCAAAGCGTCATCATACAAAGTAATATGCCCATAATAAAGATCTTCTCCTTCTATTTTATTTAAAGAAGCCAGTGCATCTTTTCCATTCACCGTTGCATGATCACAGCAAGTGATCATATAATTCTTTGCCTCATTGGAAGGTTCTCCGAGAAAACTTAAACCGCCGCCATCAAAATACGCTTCTTTAACAGTCAGCATGGACTGATTCCAATCGACCGTCTCGGGAGTTATTGGATAAGAAGTAATATTTTCCACATTTTCTGCAGTTGACTCAGGTTCTGTGACAACCATTTGAGCTGCCTCCTGTTCAGCGACCCCCTGTTGTTCAAGTTCTTTATACAGTCGTCCGATATTTGTTGCAAGTACGCCAGTACTAACTCCTAATATAGCAGCTACCGGAAGAAGAATCCGAATTATTTTTTTCTTATTTCCTGAATTTTTCGTTCTTTCTCCATTTGTTTTTTTACTTAAAGCCCCCGTTGTTTTCTCGTCTGGGGAATTTAAAATTCCGCTCAGAACATCTTCCATGGCTTTATCAATATTTTCCGGTATTGCAGTTTCTTCTTTTAAAATCCTTCTGATTTCTTTCATATAGTCTCACCTCCTGATCACCTTTTTTAATTTTGCTCTTGCCCGGGAAAGTTTGGTTGATACGGTATTGCTGTTCATTTCAAGAAGGGCACTGATTTCCTTAACTGAAAACTCATCAAAATAATAGAGTTCCACGATTTTCCTACTTTCTTCATCCAGGCATAAAAGCAATTGTTTCCATTCACAGAGATTCAGTTCTTCACAATGTACACCTTCTGCAAAATCATCCAGTTCTGCTGCATGGTTCTTTTGGCGGAGAATGTCCTTGCACTCATTTATAAGGATCCGCATCAGCCAGGTTTTAAAATACTTCGATTCTCTCAGTCTCTGTATATTTTCATAGCAGGATAGGATTGTATTTTGCAGGGCATCTGCAATGTCCTGCTCATCCCGAAGATAAATCCAGGCAGTCTTATACAGGCTCTGCTTATTCATCCGGATTAATCTGACAAATGCTTCTTTATCTCCATTTTTAGCCTCTGTTATTAAAGCATCCATAAAGTACCTCCTTTTCTTCTTATAATTATTAGACTTGAAAAACAGCCATTTGCTTTCAAGAAAAAAATTTTATAAAAAACGCCATAGGTTTTTGATACCTATGGCGTGTAGATATAGGGAAAAGCTGCCTTTTTTATCGGCAGTGGAATGTTTTCTGTGTTTGTGCCAGATCATCCAAATCATATGAGTGAATTCCTAATGCTTCTAAATCCATTATCCATTCCTGAACTTCATATCCCAAAATATCTGCGAATATTTTTTTCAATATTCTTCGTCTTATCAATTATCTTGTATATGATTCGGTGTCTTTTCCGTCATATACAAATACTTTTATATCCGTATTTTCACCAACATCAGCATGAATACCTACCGTGTATTCTTTATCTGTAACGTTCAGAAAAGAATAGCAACCACCCGCAGGAATACTGCCAGATACGAGTTCCTGTTTTCCTTCGCAGAGCAGATGCACAATAACGTCAAAATCGTTTCTGTTCTGAACCGTCAACACGCCTGTTTTGGATAAAATTTTTGCATCAGAATATGTAATTACATAAGAATCAGGCGTTGACTCTTCCGCACAGGTTACAGAACAATCCCACTGTATCGCGGCATTTGCTTTTCGACAGGCTTCTGAAGACTTATATGTTGAAAACATAATCATTGTACTTATAGCAACAATACTAATAATGACCAACACTATTGTCACTTTTTTCTTCACAGCCATCACCTCCACACACAGTTCAATTTGTTACCCATATGATATCATATCTTTTCTTCAATTACATTACCTAATTTTAATACACAGCCATTCGACTTGCTATTACTTTGTTTTCTTCCATGTATAAAATTGCGGATTTGAATATATCTCCCGGTCACAATCTTTTAAAAGATCCTGAAAAAGTTTTGCCCACATCACAGGTATTTTTTTATTCTTTAAAAATGAGGTCTTCTTTTCCAAAAACAAATATCCGGCGGATTGAAAACATATTAATTAAAGCCGTCTGGCAGAATAATATAGAATTAGTAAAAACAAATTATCGGGACATCATACTGAATAAGACTATAAAGCTGCCCGGCATTTTCCGGGGGAAGATTGATGCATCCATGAGAACCACCTGTAAGATATCTGTCACCACCAAAGTACGGCTGCCAGTCTGCATCATGAAATCCAATTCCTCCATTGAATGGCATCCAGTACGTTACCGGCTGTTCATAAGAATATGTTCCATTTGCTGTCATTTCACCTCGCAGCACAGACGGACTGCTCTTTGAATCCAGTGTGAATATTCCAGGGGGTGTTTTTCTATCCGGATCACCTGGCAGTCCGGATACGATTTCTGATTGAAAAATAATATTTCCATTCTGATAATACCACATATACTGCTCTGTAAGATCTACCTCTATATATGTATCTCCGAGATCATTGATCCCATGTGCATTTGCTCTCATAGAATATACCGGTTCCCTGGTTGTCTGGGTTCCTGATTGAATTTCCTGCATGAGCTGTGCTGCTTCCTTGTCCTGATCAATCTTCCATCCATAGGCTGAGCCATATACATACACAATCCTTCCGCTTGTGGTCTCAAATTGTCTTTCAGTGCCAACTGTATCATGATCTGCTGCAAGCTGTGCCACATAATCCACTACATGCTGCCTGAAGGCTCCATCATCCGGAAGCAGCTGCCCTTTCTCGTCAAACTGCAGCCAGTTTTTGATGGTATTCCCGTCAAGTGTTACCGTTTCATCTCCAAATGTATATGTGATATTTGCTTTTGCCAGGCTATTATACATATTTACCATATTCTGAAGTTCTGAACTATCTCTCGTCACATCTGCTTCCTTATAAGCCTTTGGATTGCTTCCCAGATCTACATCTGCCGCCTCATTATCAATTGCTCCGCTTATCATCTGATAAGCTTCCCTGGCATTTAATTCACTGCCTTCTGTCTCTGGCACAATAGTAAATTCTGAATTAGAAAAACTTACATACGCATTTTCCGGTGCTATCTGATTCTCTTTTTTGGCACAATTTAGTAAACTTACCTGTTCCTCCAGCTTTTCCCGACTGAAAACAGTCTCTTCTTGAACCATATAATTTTTCGTTTCAAAAAAACCTCTGATCCATTCCCATGGTTTCTGAGTCTTCAGCAGCTGAAGGATTTCCCCGCTGGATACATATTGATAATCAATGTCTTTACCTGTAATAGTCTGAGGTTCCTGCATCCTTGCACTTACCTGAATAACATAGTTATCCTTTTTCCCTGCAATCTCCTGCTCAACTTCATAAGCTGTCTTATTTGAACTGTCAATTCCATTGATAGTCGTACCCAAAAAGAAGTGATATGAGTAATAATAAGATATACCTGCATACACACAACAGCTCATAACCAAAATCGTCACTATAAGCATTACAACTATTTTCATAATTTTGTTTTTCTTTTTGTCTGAAGATACAGTAGATCTGAATTCAGACTTGTCTATCGGCACATAAGTAATTGTTCCGGGTCTTGCCGATTTTGAAGTTCTTATTGATTGCCCCATCACTTCTTTTTGTCTCATATCTTATTCATCTTTCTTTTATATCAACTAGTTTTTTACATTGTCATTGTCAAAATGCAATGTCTTATGGTACTTCGCATTCTCCTCCAGAAGTTTTTTCCATTTTTGTCCATCCTCTTTCGTAGGATTATCAAAATTCTGCTGGCCTTTCAGCTCATCCATATACTGGACATAATCCAGAAAATAAATGTCTACCGTAGAAATATCTCTGTCCTGAATTGCGAAGTTATTACAGTTTCCAGTAGACTCATTGTACGGAAGTGTGTTTCCATTGGCATCAAGAGCTACCATAAAGCAATCACTGTTGGAACCTTCCTTATAAAGTTCATTTACCGTCAATTCATATGGAGTACGAATCACCGATTTAAGTCCAATACCTGCATCGTTTGTATCATTGAGTTCCAATACTTCTGTCTGGGAATCATCTACCGTAACCGGGATATCGAAGCTCCAGTCACCTTCATATTTGTAGTAACCGGCATCCCTTCCATATTTTTTCTCATCCTCTTCTGACCACTGATAGTTTGCTTCCAGTCCTCTTACCTTCGTAATATCCAGATGCAGGTTAAAGGTATCTGGAATATCAATATCTTTAATGTACTTCTGATATTCTCCACCACGTTCAGACAATTTATTGATAAACTCTTCCAGCAGCGCATAACCTTCATCCGTCTGATCATCTAAGTCCGCCTGAGTTATTCCCATCTCATCCATTACCTGCTGTGTCATTTCATTGTATTTCTCATTATATTCCGTATAATCTTTTGCGGCTTCAGCCAAATCATAACGGAAAATACATGCATAGGTGTTATCATCCAAAAATTTTCCTTCCACTTGACCGTCAATTACCGGGCTAGCCTCTGAATTAAAGTCCACACCCCCTGTCATATCCAGATCAATGACTGGTGTTCCACTTTCCGCCCCAGTTTCTGTTTCTGGGAACGGTTTATCACTTTTAAACTGCATAGTCACATAAATTGCCTGGCTGTTTGCATATACCTCAGAACATGTAATTGTCAGCCCATCTGCTGTCTTAGTGTAAATAGCATCATTATTGGCATGATCTGTCTTGGCTCCGTCTGTTTCACTGCTATCTGTCTTCGTTCCATCAACAGCTTCCAAAGTTGTTGCATAATCTGAAAAGTCACCAAAGAAACTCACATTATCCTGTAAAATTTCAAAGAGTCCTCCTACAACCGGGATATTTTTTGCCATTACCGGATTGATTGCACAGAATACAAATCCTACTGCCAGTACCGCTGCCATCCCTCCTGCTATCCTGCCTCCACTTTTCATCCAATGATATGGATCCTTTGATGCTTTTTTCTGTAAAACAGCGTTATTTTCAATCAAACGATATGCCTGATTAATATGTTCATGCACGATTTCCGGCATTTCTATGTCCTTTTGAAGTTTTTTCTGGAAGTCTTTCTCATTATAATTTAAAGTCATCATTAGGCACGTCCCTCCTTAACCTTATATCCATACATCTCTGCAATCTGTTTTCTGCCACGATAAAGACGAGATTTTACAGTGCTTTCCTTCATATCCAGAATGTCACTGATTTCCCGGATACCAAATCCTTCCATATAGTATAGAAGAACAACCAAGCGGTATTTACTGTCCAATGGCTCTAAGGCCTGGATCCATTCCATTGCTGCATATTTTTCTTCGTGAAAAGGCGTTTCCGGCATCTGATCCGTATAAGTAACCAGCTTTTTCTTCTGTATCATGTCCTTGCACTTATTGATCAGAATTCGGATCATCCATGTCTTGAAATATCTGTTCTGTTTCAGACTTTTCAAATTTTCATAGCAGGAAAGAATCGTATCCTGTATTGCATCCGCAACATCTTCATCATTTTTCAGATATGCCGCTGCAACCTTGTACATACTCTGTACATTCTCATCTATAAGCCGACAAAAAGCATCTTTATCGCCTTTCTTTGCTTTTCGTATCAAAATCTCATTCATTGTCGTCTCCCTTCTCCTATATCAGACCGGTCATCAGGAAATATTGTATAAAAGCTTTTCTTTATGTGCTTCTACTTATTAGACGTGCAAACTCCCAAAAAAGTTGCAATTTATTTTAACAATCTCAGAAAATCCCCAAAAGATTAGTTTGAACGCTTCCATGCTTTTCATGATTATCAGTCAAGGTGCTATAAAATATTCCAGGTACTAAAAACAGCCGTACCATGTGTTTTTACATGATACGGCTGTCAATAATTTTCAGCCCCTCAGGACAGATCAATCAAAAATCATGTCCTCTGTCCCATCAGATTTTAAAAATACTGTTTTCGAAATTCCATTGCATTCCAGCGTTACTTTCTGCTCACGGGAAGAACAGAGGCGAACCCTGTGTATCCTGCCCTCTCTCCATTCAAAATCAACTGTGATGTCACCCTGTGCCTTCATTCCCCGGACTTTTCCATCCTTCCATTCATCCGGAAGTGCCGGAAGCAACAGGATATGCCCTTTCCTGCTCTGGATAAGCATCTCTGCAACTGCAAAGCCAAAATTCCCATCAATCTGGAACGGAGGGTGTGCACACAGCATGTTGGGATAAATGCCGCCTCCCACACAGGAGATATTTTCCTCCCTGGTATAACGGAGCTGGTTTTTCAAAAGCCCCATTGCATGTTCCCCGTCCCGTAAAGAAGAGGAGGAACAGACAATGAAAAAATTTAAAGCTTATATCGAATATGTAATGAACTTTTATGCCAACTATTACAGATTTTACCGGTAAGTGCAAAATATGGCTTCCGGATATAACCCGGAATCTGTATTTGCAGTTCATGTAGACCTTGTAATCAATAATTTCAGTATACGCTAGAATCCGTTTCCTGTACATGAACAGGATGCGTTAATATATAAACAAAATTTTACAGTTGGCAGACTTAGCCAAAAAGAACCGATATCAGTCTTGCAAAGACCTTGTATCGGTTCTTTTTGTATTTTCTCATTATCTAATTATGGGAGGATTTTTCTATATCACCGAAAAAACTATTATTCCCGCACTTCAAGCCACTGGTCAATGTTCCCAAAATGTACCGCCTGCAGGTTATCTACATCAACCAGTTGCGGGAAGCTGTTTCTGATGATCAGGACACCATTTTCCTTATCCTGTTTTTCTCCACCGCCAGCGATGCCTCCCATGGTTAAGTCAAGTGTTAAAACTGTCCCATCTTTATAACGCACCTGGTCAATATTAGCTCTGCCATAAAGATCCATGCCATAATCTGTACCTATGTACTCAAACTTGTTTTTCTCATCTTCATACACCTTCATAGCTTCATCATAATCAAGATATAATGACCATAAAAGGGGCGTTACTTCCATTTTTTTCACTGTGATTTCATAACCTCCAAAATCACATTTCCGGTTCACTTCCAGAGTTGTCGGAGGCTTTACTGTACCCAGAGTCCATTTAAAATCCCATGTTCCATCTGTAATAACAGTCTTATCATAATCCCCTTCCTCCGTAAGATTCTTCAATGTGATTTCTACAGTTTTATTACTCAGATTATAATCACTGTCATAAGAAATCCCTGCTGTGAAATATTTAGAATGTGCCGAATCCTGATCATAGTTCAGCAGATTATCCTGGCTCACACCTGTACTCAGGCTTCCAAATCTGTCATCATCTTCTGCATATACTTCTTTTCCATCAATTTTAAAATGTGTCATCTCCTCAAAAGAAGTATGATCAGTCATAGAAATACTGTCCTCTGTTTTCACTTCAAAAAAAGCATACAGGAATCCCTGATCCTGAATAGAATCTGTCAGGGTAACCGTCACACCATTTTGTGTTACAGACTGGTCTATATTCTGAATATAGTTTGATTCCTGCATCGTTTCCTGCTGTTCCTCAGAGGGTTCCAGTCTTTTTAACAGATGGTCATTCCATTTAAAGAACTCTTTTGCCGCCACTGTTACTCCCATGCCTGTACAGATCACTGCTGCTGCAATCAGTAATCGGCCACTGAATCTTTTTCTTTTGTATTTTTTATCAACTGCATCTGCCTGCTCAATATGTCTCAGTGTCTCTTCAAATTTCTCATGAAAATCCTGTGGTACTTCCGGTGCTATATTATTCCATTTGTTCTCTAACATGACATTTTCCCCTTTCCTGTTATTCTCTTTGATAGTTTGCTGTTTTTCCCAGGCATCGGTCTTTTCTCTTCTTCATCGGATAACTGTGCTTTCAAAAACTCTCTTGCACGGGAAAGTCTGCTTTTAATCGTTCCTTCCGGAATATCCAGAGCCTCACTGATCTCTTTCTGTGAGAATCCTTCTAAATAATACAATGTTACCAGAATCCTCAGATTCTCCGGAAGTTCCATAATCGCCATATACAGATGACTGTATCTGTCCTCCTTAGTCAGCCTCATATTGTCCATATATTCTTCATATGGAATAACATTTTTTCTTTTCCGAAGAATCCCATTGCATTCATTGATCAATATCTTTGTGATCCATGTTCGAAAATACTTTTCTTTCTTTAAGGTGGGAAGTTTCTCATATGCCTTAAGAATTGTTTCCTGCACAGCATCCCCACAATCAGAATCATTCTTCAGAATGGACTTTGATATATGATACAGCATGGCTTCTGCATCCCGAACCTCCTTAATAAATATATCTTTTGTCATAACTTTGTCTTCTCCTTTTGTCCAGCCGGATTACTACACGTGTTTACTTTTACACTAATTAGATGCATCGGGAAGAGGATTGGTTCTCATAAAATTATCTCAGGATTTTGTAACTTAAAAAATACAATTTGCACATATACAATGATACAATAAAAATATAAAAATTATAGCAATTCCTACACGAAAGGGGTCATGTTTTATGAGAGAAAGAATTAGTTTTATTTCTGTGCTTACCATGTTTTTGGCAATTGGTTTTGTAATTATTTTTTCCAGACCCGTAAAAGCAGCGGCAAATGGGGTCATATTAAAATCAAATCGGACATACGCAGCATATGATGTTACCGGTGATGGAATGAAAGATAAAATCAGAATCAGAGCAGCCAATCAAACCGACGATGAAGCATATTCGTCACTTACTGTATCGGTTAATGGAAAAACAGCTTACAGATTAAAAAATACACGTTTTTATAATGTTATAGCAAATATTTATACATTGAAAAACGGACAGCCGTTTTTATATCTCTATGCACCAGCCGAGAATGGTGACGGACCTGTATGTGCATTATTAAAATACACAAACGGAAAGTTCAGAAAGGCCCTTGATTTCACTGAAATTATGGCAGGATACGGAAACCATCGCATAGGTGAAGTTACCAACTTAAATGGAAATAAGATTGTAATTACAGAGAGCATCGTTTCTTATTCTCTTGGTATCAATGCAATTAATTTCACCTACGAATATGTCAATGGAAAATTTGTTCCGACAAGCAGATATGGATCTTACAAAGAAATATATTCCGCAGATGGAAGCAGCCGATATTTCACAGTAAACAGTGATCTTCCGGCGTATACCAGACCAGGCGCTACTGCGGTGAACACAACACTGAAAACTGGATCATTAACAAAAATCATTAAATGCGCACTCATAAATGGAAAGATGTATATTCAGTTAGAATGCGATGGAGAAATCTACTGGATTAAAGCGCTGGAAAATCCACCGATTGCTGATAACGAAAGACAATTTATGGAAGTTAGATATGCAGGATGATATCATGAGGTCTGGGTTTATAAACTCAGACCGTTTTGTTATTTGTATTTATTATGAGTGCAGATATGCACAGTTTGCGCTTTCATCTCGGTAATTGAATTGCCGATGATTCCCGCTTATTATCCTAAAATTAGTATACCTATGGATAATTGAAAGGTACAGAATCTGCAAATCAAGTAGTAGTTCTATAGAACTATTTTACAAAAAAATCATAGGTTTAATTCCAAAAAAAGCCACCAAGAGATTTTTCTTATCCTCCTCCTGGCAGCTTCTCTTCATTATATCATTAAATTATTGTACAACACTCATGCTTTCATCGATCCAGTTCTGAACCATCGCAGCACTTACTTTAAGATAGTGGGCTATTTTTCAGCTTTCATTCCATCCGCAGCCATGGACAAAGCAGTTTCTTTTGCCTGTGGCACCACGATTTCATAAGAATAGAATCCCAGATAGCCGATATTTTCCAACTTGATGATGACAATACTCCTGTATGAGAGATAAAGCCCAAAAGAAAAGCAGTTTGAACCGAGAGTAACTAACTCGATAATCAAGCTGCTTTTTTCATATCACGTTATTCAATTCATCAAGACTTCTGCAATTATCTCTGCTGCTATCTGGGAACCTTTTTCATTTGGATGGCACCCATCATCCGCATAAAGATTTACTTTATCTGAAAGTTCATAAAATTTCTTTCCAACATCTGCAATCAAAGTATGGTTTCTATCTGCTGCTAGGTGATAATCTTCATACAGTTTCTGATACATCTCATCATAATCCATTCCAAAAATTTCCAACTTCTTTCCTCCACGTTGATATGCCCAGGTCGCATAAAAAACTGGCTTTGCTCCATTCTCCCTGATCTTCTCACAGAGTTTTTCTGCATTTTCAAGGAAACTGGCTTCTGATGTAATTGGACCATTGCTCATTTCCTGTAAAATGACAAAATCCCATTTTTCATTTTGCAAAGCTTCCTATGTACGCTTTCCCATCTTTGTTTTCGGATTTAACTGATCTGCCAATCGTTCCCCTCCACGGGTATGTTGCACAATCTCTGCACCGGTCAACTCAGCCAACATGTCCGGCATATGATTTGCCGTTGTAAAACTGTTTCCTAACATCAATATTCTCATCTTCTATATTCCTTTATTATGCGCATTTACTTCTATCGCATAAACCAATTCCGTATGTTCATCAAACAAAACCCACTCCACCAGATCAAAATCATCTGGATGTTCCTTCAAAAATCCAGCAACTGTATTTACTGCAATTTTTGCTGCAAGTCCAACCGGAAATGAATACACTCCTGTAGAAATTGACGGAAATGCGATTTTTCTGATTTTGTGTTCCAGTGCCAGCTGCATAGAAGATAAATAACAGCTTGCAAGTAATTCTTTTTCATTTTGATTCCCACCATTCCATATTGGTCCTACTGTATGGATAACATACTCACAAGGGAGCTTATATGCTTTTGTAATTTTTGCCTTCCCTGTCTCACATCCATGTAATGTTCTGCATTCTTCCAAAAGTTCTGGTCCTGCTGCTCTGTGAATTGCTCCATCCACACCTCCGCCACCAAGAAGTGAATTATTCGCAGCATTTACGATTGCCTGAACATCTGTAATTTTTGTAATGTCTCCTCTGATTGTTTTCAACAATTCCATAATTTCTTTACTCACACTTTCTGTATTCTTCCAAAATGTCATTTGCTCCATAGATATTCTGGGAGTGTTCCATATTGCTGTTGCACATATTATAATGCAATATATGAAGTGATGTATATAAGAAAAACCCTTGAAAATACTCAATGTCATTAACTTAAAAGCAGAAGATATTTATTCCTAAAAGGATTAGATA
>ENA-OWZO01000239-OWZO01000239.1-human-gut-metagenome-genome-assembly--contig:-NODE-239-length-40515-cov-9.579535_pt1 | contig 40515 bp, 44 predicted proteins | sample MGYA00249260_ERZ652115 | MGnify/ENA primary metagenome ERZ652115 (study PRJEB26925, sample SAMN05827127) | human gut metagenome | biome: ENVO:2100002; feature: ENVO:00000062; material: ENVO:00002003...
ATTATAACTATAAGCAAAAGGACGAATGAAAAAACTCTCGTTTTTTCACACGCCCATATACATAAAGATTACTTATATTTATCAAGAATTTGTTCAAAAGACAATTCCTTTCGTCTGGTTTTAAGAGCAAAAGCCTTACTGAATTTATAAATATATGTTTCAATATCAATTGTATATTCAATGGTTTTTAATACAGTATTGGCAGCAAGATAATTGCCAGAGTCTAAAAGCTCATTAAGTTTTATGATTTTGCTTTCATCATCAAAATTGCTATTTGTTATAAATTCGGTAATATGTTCAGGGTATAGTTCATACAAACTTTTGATGAATTCTTCACAAAGCAAATGGTTTATATCGTTTTCTTTAATGGCACGTGAAATATCAAACCCTTGTAATCCGCGAACATATTTATTGATTGCTGATGTATTATAAAAAGGATTTGTATTTTTAAATTCTTCTATTCTTATTTTCATTTTGTTTAAAATATCAGCAATATTTTTATAACCATACGTTCCTGCGTTTAAAGGAGAGTATAAGTTTTGACATTCTTTCTTTTTGAAACTGCGATGAACTGAATCGAATTCAAAAGAAGGGAATTTTTCGGTGATGCTCATATGTATGTGATAGATTATTCCATTTTCTTTCGGAGTATCAAAAAAATGATTTATATTAAAACACAAGGTATTACGAAGAGTAATAAAATTCATGAAGAGCTCCTTATGGGTTATGATTATGTTTTTCAATTCTTCATCATGAATTTCTGAAATAATCTTGTTTGTAAATCTGTCTTTTAAGACTTCATATACAAGAAATACTACGCCAAAAGTAGTTAGTAGCATCCATTTGTTTTCGGAGATAAAAGTCAATATATTTTTAGCGATTTGTTCATCAAGAAACCATAAATAGGCTTTTTTAAATATATTAATGTTATTCAAAACGAAGTTGATTACCATAGTGATTCCAAAACAAATCAATATACTTATAATATTTCTTTTAGATTTTGTTGTACAAAGCCTAGGATGAAAAGTTTCGGAAGACTCATAACTTTTAAATTGAAAAGGTCTTATTCGTACAAAAAATGAGATAATTATTTTATGGATTTTATAGAAAATGATTATTAATTTGCTAATAATCAGTTTGTTTGAACTACTAGAATTAACAATTAAAATATTTTGAATCCAAAAATAAAAAGTTATGCTGCTAGTAATTATTAATTCGCAAAGAATGCTAAAAAGAAATGTTGCAAACAGAATAAAAAAAAAGGCATCAGAATACCACTCTTAAAAAAATTTATTAAAATATCCATAGAAATTCCACCTTTGCAAATTACATAGCTTTTTGGTTTTGCATATATATGTGAGCTAAAAAGCTATTTTATATTGTAACATTTTTATGTTACTTTTCAACCTGTTTTGATAAATAATAGGTAATTGCGAAACAAGTTCGCAATCCTGATTAAAAATGCGGTAAGAATCCTGCAATGCAGGATTCTTAAGATGAGAAGCAGGTGACATCAAAATCAGACATGAAAAAAGACTTCCCAGCTGGACTGCGAAGGAAAGATGATATGAATATCGAATATCATGCAATCAAAGGCTTAAGACTTCGAATGTATTGATGTTGATGAATTTTATCAGCAACGATTACTGTAACAAGTTGGGCTATGCTAGCCAAAAGTAAATCGGCATGAAGCGTTTTTTCGTTCTGGGTTTTACGGTTAGCTACGCAAAAGCTGTCTTTAAAGTGGTTGATGGATTTTTCAACATTTACACGGATTTTATATGTTTCTTCCCATTATAATACACCGATGGAGCAGAACCTTTGACGGAGATGGATACGGATTTCATGCTGAAAACACTGGACCACATCAAGGTATTTGAGGACGGAACGGAGATTGAATGTAAAAATGAGGAGGAGTAAGAAAAGGTGCCGATTGGGAGTTGAGATTCTGATCGGCCTTTTTTCTTGTAGGAAAAGTGAATTGTAACTTAATGCTGATATTGATATAATAAATGTGATTATATTAAGTGCAGGGATGAAAATTAAATGAAGAGAAATATGAGGATATTGGATATCGATATGGATTATTTTTTAAAGGAAATCCCTATTATGATATCGGGAAATAGTACAGTAAGAATCTCTGATGATGATTATCTAGTATGGAGTAAAGATGAAGTAATTGATTTTTTCGAAAATAGATTAGGCTTGTCTAAGGAAATCAAAATTAAAGAGAAAATAGTTACTCATCATAATGAGGCATTATATCATTGGAGAAAATTAGTACAGGAGTATAGATTGTCGGTACCTTTTGAAGTAGTACATATTGATTCGCATGCGGATTTGGGATTAGGATACCCATCTTGGGTATTTATTTTGGATTCTTTACTTAGTGTGCCGGTAGAAGAAAGAATAAAAATAGAAAATTATGGAGATATATTTGAAAAATATTATGAACCGAGCATAGGGGATTATTTGTTGTTTGCACTAGCGTTTAGATGGATTAGCAAACTTGTCTATGTGTGTAATCCAACAGATATGGGAAATGATTATGTGTGGATGATTTTAAAAGATGGAATAGAATCAAATGACAAAATTCAGTTGGCATATAATAAAGAGATGAAAGCGGTAGAGATTGCTTCAAATACAGAGAAGTATTATGCAACAGCATATCGGGAGCCAGAAGTAAATTTTGAAATTGTAAGACGTGTAGAGGATGTTAGTTATAATGGGGATTTTGATTATATAATATTCTATGTTTCTCCCAATTATACACTAGCTGCCGCTGACTTTATCATTGACATAATGAGAGAGTATATTATGGAGGAATAGTGCATGGATTACAATAGATATATTGAATTATATAGACAGGGAAAATTTCAAGAAGCTGTTGAGTATAAGGCAACTCAAATTCCAACAAGATTAGTAAAATATTATAGTTTTAACGATAATGAGGATGTCAATAAATCAAAAATACAATATCTAAGAGAACAAAGAATATTTTTAAGTGCATCTTTTGGATTTAATGATCCGTTCGAAGGAAAATTTTTTAAGTTTGATAAAGAGAAGTTGGAAAATTGTGGTTGGGATAAGGATATGGTAGTAGATTATTATACCTCTCTAGCCAATGGGTTCCGTTACACTTGTTTGAGTAATACTGATGAAAATAACATGCCAATGTGGGCTTATTATGCAAATAACCATCAAGGATTTTGCGTTGAATATCTGCTATGTGACATGCAGAAAAGGTACATATTTCCTGTAACTTATGAGCCAGAAAGAGTATCTGCAAATGCCATTACTACAAATTTATTATATGAGTATATGAAAATGAAGGAAAAAGGAATAGAGTATACCGATACATCCGCAGATGCAAATGTTTATTTACAGATGTTGATTTTATCTCTTGCAGCAAAGCATAAAAGTTGGGAGCATGAAAGGGAATATAGAATTATCTGTCATAGAGATGATTTCCCGGCAATTCCATCCAAAATATATATAGGCCTCAATTGTAAGGAGGAGTATAGAAAAGAACTTATCGAAGTAGGAAGAAGTATTGATGTATGTAAGGTATATCAAATGGAATTTGATGAAGATAGTGAAGTATTTGGCTTGAAAAAGAGATTATTAATATAATACATTGAAAAGGAGTATGATGTCATGTCGAATGAATTAAAGATTATAAATGATGAGAACTATCAGAAATGGATTTGCGAGATAAAGGAATTGGTTCATGTCAGTCAATTAAAAGCGGCTGTTCAAGTGAACACAGAGATGATCAGGATGTACTGGCATATTGGAAAAGAAATTTCTGATATGCACGCAGATGCAATATGGGGAACGAGTTTCTATAAGACGATGAGTCAGTCTTTAAAAGAGGAATTTCCTAGTGTGAATGGTTTTTCTGTGACGAATTTGAAATATATGAAACGATTTTTTGAATTTTATAAAAGTGATAATGCAAATCGTCAACAGGTTGTTGATGATTTGGAAAAAATATGTTCAATACCTTGGGGACACCATATATTAATAATGACAAAATGTGAAAATGTAGAAGAGGCATTATTTTATGTACGAAAAACGTTAGAAAATGGTTGGAGTAGAGCAATGTTGCTTAATTTTCTAGATGTGAATCTTTATAATTCACAAGGAAAAGCAATAACAAATTTTGATAGGCAACTTCCAGCTTTACAAAGTGATTTAGCAAAGGAAGTGATAAAAGATCCATATAATTTTGATTTTCTTACACTAACCGAGGGCTACCGCGAAAAAGAACTTGAGGATGCATTGACAAATAATATAACAAAATTTTTGTTGGAGTTAGGACAGGGATTTGCATATATTGGTAGACAGCAGCCGATTATGATAGGGCAAAAAGAAATGGCAATAGACCTTCTTTTTTATCATATGAAATTGAGATGCTATATTGTTATTGATTTAAAGGTAGGCGAATTTGATGCGTCTTATACTAGTCAGGTGGGAACTTATGTTGTTGCAGTGAATCATCAACTGAAAACAGATATGGATAATCCAACAATTGGATTAATTATATGCAAGACAAAGGACAATGTGGTTGCAGAATACTCGCTGGAAGCTAGTAGTGTACCTATCGGTATTTCTGAATATCAGTTGTCAAAGGTGCTTCCTAAGGAAATTGAAAGTTCGCTTCCTTCAATAGAGGAGATAGAGAAGTCATTGAAGGCTATTACGGGAGAGTAAAGCAGGATAAACATGAAAGAAGAAATAAATGAAAAAACCCAATACAGGCTTATGTTAACCGTATTAGCTATAGTTATTGTTTTGTTACTGTTTTTGGTGGGATTGCTTATAAGGCATGGTAAACAGGTAAACCCTGATACGATAGAAGTAAAACCGCAGCAATTGATAATGGGAACGGAACTAGAAGAAATAGAAATTATACCTATAGACGTTGCTTATCTTGTTTGTAGTGAGGAAATAAGTCCGACTAAGATGGTATTTGATTTCGGAAGAAATATTGCGTCATCGACAATTAAACAGTTAGGAAAGATAGATGAATATATAGGTTTATTGGAGGATATAGACAGTCTAGTAGCAAAAGAACAGGTAAATATGAAGGAATTGGTAATACCAGCTCATTCGGTTTATAGCGGCACAAAAGGATTGGTTTTAGAAGAAAGTTCAATAGAAAATACGTTTGAAATCTTAGGTTTAAACAGGTTGTGGTTCAGCACTGAAATGCATATATATGCATGGCATAAAGAATATGAATTGTTTGATGAGACGGAAAAGGTAGAAAATCATTATATTTTGATTTATTATGATGCATTTATTTATTTACGAACCCAACGTATAAATAGTACAAAGGAAATCATTGAGTTGTTTGGTGGGAAAATAGAACTTTAGTTATTTTTTTGTATAGATGTTTAGGCGTAATATAAATAAAATCTATTTCGATAAGTAAGGGCGGAAATGGTGCTGAAAATAGGAAATATTTTTCGATTTCTAATGGTAATTTCAGCTGACGCATAGTATAATTACCATTGGTGTTGTTAGTTAGTAGCATAATTAATTATACCAAAAAATCGCTCAGACCTCACGGTCTGGGCGATTTTTTTGCCAGGGGAGTTTTTTTACAGCCCCTTTTTCTAATTTTGATGGAAACTTGAGAACAATAATTTTCAAAAAGTCAATTATCAATTTGTAATGTTTTTTTAAAGGAAAAAGTTCACAAAGGTATTTAGGCAATATTTACATATTTTAAAAAAGGAATAGTTTCGAAGGAGTACTGATGTGGTCTGTAAACGATATCAGAGGTATTTCGATTGTATGAAAGCTATTGTAAAAAAGACACAACATGACATAATCGGATTGACTAAAGTAACATAAATATTTATAATATAGACAAAACGAAAATGACATGAACGGAGGATAGGATAATGGAGAAAACTGTAACACTTGAAGAGGCATTAAAAAGAATTGAGGAGTTGGAAAAAGAGAATGCAGAACTCCGGGAGGAATTGGAGTATTACAGAAATCGTAAATTAAGCGGTCGTCAGAAACATAACGCCAAGTGGATGGCAATTTATAATGATTTTGTCATTGGATATGAGAGCGGTATGACAATGGTAGAAATTGCGAAGCGGAACAATGTCAGTGAGAGGACGATTTATCGATATAAGGCCTATTATGACAAGATGAGGGAAGAAAAGGATAATGAGTAGACCATTTGTGCGGCGTTATGAAAATGGTTGCATGAATTTTGCGGTGGATTTTTTGTACCGCAAACATGAAACAGAAAATATTTGTGGTCACAGTTTGTGACCGCAAAATCAGGAAGGAAATTTATGGGTATGAGACCAAAAATTTTAAAAGGCAGGTTAAGAATAACATTGCAAAATTTGAAGGCGATGATTTTATGTTTGAATTGAATGATGTAGAAGTGGAAAATCTTTCAAGGTGCAAAAATTTCACCTTGAATATGGGAAGAGGTTCAAATATAAAATACAAACCTTAAGAATTAAAGGATATATAATGTATTTATGCAATGCATAAAGAGACGAGTTATGGAAGCAAAAGACGAATCCAGAAAATTAAGAGAAAGTATTGGTATGAATCGAAAAGAATTTTGTGAGTACTTTGAAATTCCATATATGACAGAAACAGATTGGGAATTAGGGAATAGAAGGGTTCCACAGTATCTTTTGCGATTGATGGCATATAAGATTGAAATAGAGAAGTTGGCTAATAAGAAAATAGAGAATGATCAGAAAGATGAAGCGACTAAAGAATAATGTATAGATAATTGTGCCACAGCTTGTAGCATAATTTTAGGAGGAATGCTATGGCAGAAAATACGGAATTAATGATGGTAGATAATATATGTAATAGAGTTTATGTCATAAGAGGTCAACAAGTGATGCTGGATTATGGTAAGCCTACAGAACAAGCATATCATTGTGGTGCACCCAGTAAGGATGCGGGAAAGAAACTTTGTGCCATAAATGTGATATTAGAAACAAGTATGATTCATCCGGTAATAGATAAACTGTTATTATCCCCGGATAAGCAGATATAGTCATTCGTATATGTTATGGTCGTAGAGAGGCAAGGAAAACACCATCTGTATGCATAACAATAAGGAATTGAAATCCCAGACTAAGTAAAAAGTCACAAAAATTCAATATGAATTTTGTTATGGGTTACACGCTTAACCTTTGTAAAACACGCATTTCTGATGTACCATATAATCAGAATCTTAGGAAAAGAAGGAATAAATATGGCACAGAACAGAGTTCGGATTGCGGATGTTGCAGATGCATTAGGTCTTAGTACTGCAACTGTCTCAAAGGTGATTCACGGCAAAACAGAAAAGATTTCAGATGAGACGGTAAAACGTGTCCAGCAGGAGCTGGAGAGGTCGGGATATATCCCGAATATGGCAGGTATTCTGCTTGCCAGAAATAATTCAAGAATCATCGGAGTGGTGGTGAATGATAATGAAAAGTATGAGGGCAGGGTTTTAGAGGATGGATTTGTTATGGCTTCAATCAATGCTCTCTCCCATGAGGTAAATGAAAAAGGATATTTTCTGATGATAAAAACGACATCTGATATAAGTGAGATTCTAGTGTTTGCGTCTATGTGGAACATGGACGGACTGATTCTGATGGGCTTTTGTGAAGCGGATTATGAGAAGCTCAGAAACCAGATGAGGATATCCAGATAATCGGATTTGATGACAATATGGCAAGCAGGGAAAGCCATCCATCTCTTACAACAATTCATCAGGAGACGCCTCTTAGGGCAAAAACTGCAATTAAGTGTCTTGAGGCAATGCGCGATGGAGCAGAATGTGAGACAGAAATCGTGCTGCCGGTTGAGTTGATAAAAAGAGAAAGTACGGGGGAATTATAATGTCAAAGTTTATGAAATCACTGTGTAAAATAGCAATTCCTGTTACCTTGCAAAGTATGCTGCAGGCATCTTTTTCAATTGTAGACCAGATTATGATAGGATAGTTAGGAGAAACTAACATATCGGCAGTTGGACTATGTGGAAATTTTTCACTGATTTTTTCCGTGGTGATCGGTGCAGTAAGCGCGGTTGCGGGGATACTGATCGCACAGTTTATTGGAGCAGAAGATACAAAAGAGGCATGGTGCAGCTTTGATGTGAGCCTTATTAGCGGAATTGTAATATCTGCACTGTTTTTGTTTGCAGCAGGAGTTTTCCCATCGCAGATCCTTGGGCTGTACACAAGGGATGTGAGTATTGTAAATACTGGTGCGGTCTATTTCAGAATAGTAGCGTTTTCCTATATTCCAATGGCGGTCAGCAATATTTTTTCCTCATGGCTGCGCTGCAGGGAGCATGCCACAATACCATTTTTGGCGAGCTTTGGGGCAGTCGCTGTAAACACAGGTCTTAATTATCTGCTGATATTTGGAAAATTCGGATTCCCATGTATGGGAATAAAAGGAGCTGCGATCGCGACACTGATTTCGCAGTTGTTTAACCTTGTATTTATTGCAGTTGGATTTGCCTTATGCATCAGAAAAGATGGAGATAAGCCGGTATGGTCATTGCGTTTCTGCAAAATTACTGTCAGGGATTATCTGGTCATGATTATGCCGATTCTGGTCAGTGAATTTTTGTGGAGCCTCGGACAAAATGTGGAGTCTGCCGTCTATGGGCATCTTGGTACATCAAACCTTGCTGCCTATACACTTACTTGTCCGATACAGGGGCTTATCGTAGGAGCACTTAGTGGATTGTCGGCAGCAACCGGTGTGATGGTCGGCAAGAGGCTGGGCAGGAAAGAATATGATGAGGCTTATACAGAGTCAAAAAAGATTATGTATGCAGGCTTAGCCGGAGCGGTAGCTGTATCGGCATTGCTCATTCTTCTGGCAGGAGTATATACAGGACTGTACCGTGTAGATGGCAGCGTAAAAGAGCTTGGAAGATACTGCTGATTGTGTCTGCTTGCAGCGTATGTATTTAAGTGGGGAATTGTGGGTGTGTATACACTGCTTACCACGGAAGAAATATTCAGATTGGTTGTATCGTTAATTATCTTTAAGAGGCGTAAGTGGATGATCAGTTTATCGTAGAGAGAGGTATTGGATATGGATTATATAAAAGAAAAATTATATCAGCAGTTAGCAATTGACTATTGCTGTCAGGTTTCGGATATAAAGGATGATAAAAACCATTTTACGGAATATGAAAAACTGAAAGGCAGGAGACAGTTTGAAGAAGCGGCTGATTGTGTCTTAAAGGTGATTGCTGTAAATGGAAAGCTGATATTTACAGGAAAAAAGAGCATTATTGAGGTATGCAGAAAGCAGTTTTCCAACAATTCAGGTAACTGGTTTATGGATGCCTCAAATTTTAGAAAACTGGATGAAATTTTAATGAATGATGGATATAGGGTGAAAACAGCCCATCCGTTTTTTATTCCCAAAGATGATTGTGTGCACGAAATAAATGGTGTTAAAATAAAAAAATACAATCAGGAAGAAATTCTCCAATTTAAGGATGATGACAGGTTTGATGAAGCATTTTGTTTTAGCGAAGAGTCACCGGATGTACTTGCAGTTGCAGCGATTATAGATGATGAGATAGTCGGCATGGCAGGAGCCAGTGCAGACAGTTCTTCTTTCTGGCAGATTGGGATCAATGTAAACAAGAATTTTGAGGGCAGACATATTGCTTCGGGAATTGTATCAATACTTAAGGCAGACATCCTACAAAAAGGAATTGTGCCATATTATGGGACAAGTTTTTCCAATCTTGCGTCACAGCATGTTGCTGCGAAAGCTGGATTTGAGGTAGCGTGGGTGGAACTGATCACAGAAAAGACGGAGTATTGAGGGGAAATATACAGTTCTAAAAAAATACAAGATTGCAGCAATACTTGCAGAAGAAAGAAAAATCAGCACTCCATCACAAAAATGATGTGATATAGGTGCTGATTTTTATATCAATATAGAATTTACAGAAGCTGGATTCCATTTTCCTCGCACTGTGCGATCATATCTTCTGGCCACAGAGAGGACTGTACTTCTCCAATGTGTGCTTTGCGCAGGAAGAACATACAGATACGGGACTGTCCGATGCCGCCGCCGATGGTGTATGGAAGTTCTTCGTTGATGATTGCTTTCTGGAAAGGAAGATCTTTTCTTTCTTCACAGCCAGCCTTCTTTAACTGGGAAAGCAGCGCTTTTTTGTCAACGCGGATACCCATGGAAGATAACTCTAATGCGATATCAAGAACCGGATAATAAACAACGATATCTGCGTTTAAACTCCAGTCATCATAGTCAGGAGCACGTCCGTCATGGCGCTCGCCATTTTCCAGAACATCACCAATCTGCATAATGCAGACAGCACCTTTTGCTTTTGCGATGTAATACTCACGTTCCTTTGGAGTGTTGTCCGGGAACATGTCGGCTAATTCCTGGGTTGTGACAAAGAAAATGTCATGAGGCAGGATTTCTTCAATATAATCATACTGGATTGCCATATATTTTTCTGTTTTACGAAGGCATTTGTATACAACCTTTACGGTATCCATCAAAGTTGCAATGGTACGCTCATCTTTTTTGATGATTTTTTCCCAATCCCACTGGTCGACAAAGATAGAGTGGATATTGTCGGTGATTTCATCGCGGCGGATGGCATTCATATCCGTGTAAAGTCCTTCGCCGTAAGAAAAACCATATTTTTTCAAAGCATATCTTTTCCATTTTGCAAGGGACTGGACAACTTCAGCTTCCCTTCCGTTCTGTTCTTTGATATCAAATGTAACAGGGCGTTCCACACCGTTTAAGTTATCGTTTAATCCGGAATCAGGATCGACAAATAAAGGTGCTGATACACGGGAGAGATTCAGTCTCTGGGAAAGAAGATTCTGAAAGAAATCTTTGACTGTTTTAATTGCAATCTGTGTATCATGCAGGTTTAATTCTGAATGATAATCTTTTGGAATAATAAATTTTTCCATATATATAAGTTCTCCTTTAGTGTTGATTCGTAATCATAACCTAAATAATTATAGCACAGCGAAACTGATTTTCAAGAAAAGAAAACACATAATTCTAAAATTATTCTAAAATTACTTTTATAAAAGAAAAAAATATTGTATTCTAACTATGTTATGGATTCAGGGAAGATTGCAAATAGCAATACCAGAAAAGGAAATGATATAGAATGAAGAAAAATCATTTGTCAACAGAGACACTCGTTTTCGAGATTATTTCGGCGATAGCAGCATTATTTTATATGGGATTACAGGTTTATTATGGGATTGTCTACGGCGCAGGGGCAGTGCGTATTGTCATGAATGTGCTGATCCTGATTCTTGTCTATATGGGGCTTACTGTGCTGGCTATTTACCCGGAGCGCGTTAACGGACTGTCGCGCGAGGTCTGTACCGGAGCGATACGCAGATATACGATCCGCATGGTGGAACTGATCAAACTGGTATTTGTGTTGTCTCTTCTTTTTACCAGCATCTGCGATGCGTTAGGATATCGGGTCGATGCAGCATATAGTCTGATTGTTATGGGGCTGATTCTTGTAGTTGCGGTAGTCTTTGAGGTGAAGATCATAAAAATATTGCGCAAATTAAAATAAAAACTACAAATACGCTGCCATTATCTGGAAGAAAAACAACGAAAAAATATCTTGCATGAATGACAGAGGCTTGATATAATCTTCTTTGGTTTTTAGAGTTTGGGAATAGGAAAACGGGCGTCAATTTATGTTTAAAAGAAAAAAAGAAGTAGAAGAATATACAGTTGAATCATTTAAGGAGACAAGTGTGATGCTGACCACACAGAATGGTTCCATAGAAGTTCAGAAGTATAAGCTGCCATTGGAATTAGAGGTTGGCGATATTTTGATCCAGAATGAATTCGGCATTTATGAGAAAAAATAAGGATGACGGCAGGAGGGGCGTATAACCCCTCTTTTTCTTTTATACGAGAGGAAGAATGAATGGAAAAAAAGAGACAGATTGCGGCAGTTTTGATATTGCTTGCATTGATTGGCGTGATCGCCTACAGACATAGCACAGGGAAAGATCTGGAAAAATATGAGGCATCTTTTTTTGATGTGTTTGACACACAGACACAGATTATTGGTTATGCGTCATCAAAAGAGCAATTTTCGGAACAGATGTCCTTGATCAAAGACAAGTTTCAATACTATAATGATCTGTATGATATTTATCACGACTATGAGGGGATGAATAACATCAAGACCATCAATGATAATGCGGGAATCCAGCCGGTAAAGGTGGATGAGGAAATCATCGAGCTGTTGAAACTCGGCATTACGATGGATGAAAAAACAGATGGAAACATGAATATCGCAATGGGAAGTGTGCTGTCTATCTGGCATGATTACAGGGAAGCAGGAAGTGAAGATCCCGATTCCGCAGAGCTGCCACCGATGGATGAATTGAAGAGAGCAGCAGAACATACAGATATCCATGATATTGTCATTGACGAGGAGGCGTCTACGGTTTATCTGACAGACCCGGATATGTCGTTAGATGTTGGAAGTATTGGAAAAGGTTATGCGGTTCAAAAGATTGCAGAGTATGCAAAAAATGAACTGGGAATCCAGTACATGCTTTTTTCGGTCGGGGGAAATGTGTGCGCTATTGGCGGACACCCGGATGGAAGCGCCTGGGCGGTCGGAATTCAGAATCCTGATGTGGAGAGTGATCAGGCATATATAAAAAAAGTGGAAGTTCAGGATTTAAGCGTGGTAACGAGTGGAAATTATCAACGCTATTATACAGTCGATGGAAAAAGATACTGTCACATTATCGATCAGGATACCCTGATGCCGGCAGATAATTTTTCATCCGTTACCATTATCACAAATGATTCTGGAATGGCAGATGCGTATTCAACTGCGGTTTTTAATATGCCGCTTGCGGAAGGAATGGAATTTGTAAATCAGCTTGACGGTGTGGAGGCAATGTGGATTTTAGAAGACGGAAGCATTCGGTATTCGGATGGATTTGAAGAATACACCAGGTGATGATAAAGTATTTTTGATCCGGCAAAGAAACAGGTACTGCTGATAAAAAGAAAACAAAGAGGAAAGAGAGTCCCAGATGAAAAAAATATTTCAGATGAAAGAACCATCTCAAAAAGAAGCAGGGGCACAGGATGGGAAAGCGTTACACATCCGGAAAAATGACTGGCTCCTGATCGCTGTGCTACTTGTGGCGGCAGCCGGTATATACGTTGCAATACAGTATTACCAGAAGGTATCGACAAAAAATGCAGTTGCCGTTGTCACAGTGGACGGTGTGGAATATGGAAGATATCCGCTCTCGGAGGATCATACAGAGACGATACGGTTTGAGGATGGCTCTTATAACCGGTTTGCGATTCTGGATGGCTATGTGAATATGCCGGAAGCGTCATGCCCGGATCAGATCTGTGTGCATCACAATAAAATCAGCAGGAACAAGGAGACGATCGTCTGTCTGCCGGACAAGGTAGTCATCACGATCAAGAACGGAGAAGACTCCGGAATCGATGTTCTGCAACATTAGAGAAAAGAAAGGAACAATGATGGCAAAAAAAACAGCACTTCTCGGAATGCTTGTGGCACTTGCATTTGTGCTTTCCTATATTGAAACGCTGATCCCGATAAATCTGGGGATTCCAGGGGCAAAGCTTGGACTTGCAAATCTTGTGGTGATGGTCGCACTGTACACACTTGGAACAAAGGAAGCATTTGCACTTTCCATGGTGCGTATCTTGCTCACAGGGCTTACATTTAGTTCCATGGCAGCGATGCTTTACAGTTTTGCCGGGGGACTTTTGAGTTTTGCAGTGATGTATCTGGCAAAGAGATCAAAGCTTTTTTCGGCTGCCGGAGTGAGCGTTCTCGGCGGCATTTCGCACAATGCAGGTCAGATATTTGTCGCAATGTGGGTACTTGATACGGCAACTTTAATTTATTATCTCCCGGTTCTTGCTATCACAGGGATTGCTTCCGGAACGGTGATCGGACTTCTTGCAGTGATGGTGATCCGGCGGGTTTCTGGCATGATAAATCGTTGGGATTGATGTTTTTTAACCAAAAAGAATAACAATTATTAAAATTTGTTATAATAAAAATCAAATTTTTTCTTGCATTTCTGTTTTTGAAGTGATATAAATATTACAACATTAACACAGTAAAGCGTTGATAGAGACTCTGATCTTCAGGCGTCGACAGGAATACAGCGTCACCGACTGAGAGCGCTGTTTGAAAGAGGAGATACAGGGAACACTCTGGAGCAGACTGGTTGAACCATAACCGGGTATTACAGCCGAAGCTATTTGGATCATTGTGATGACCGGTATGTAAGTAGGTCAGTACGTTAGTGCACGTTACGCACATTGAGTGGGAAAATGAATTTAATGTTATCATTTTCCAATGCGGGTGGTACCGCGGGATAATTGTATATCTCGCCCTGAAAGGACATTTTGTTCTTTCAGGGCTTTTTTAGTTTCATTTTATATTATAATGATTATTCCGTCCCGCACCGAGTAATTCCCAAAATAAGGAAAGAAAAGGAGCGTACAAACGTATGGAATTCATGACAGGAGTAAACAAAAAAGACACAGTAGAGATCAGTGAGATCTTAGCAGGAGATTTCGAAGGAAAGACCGTAAAAGTGAACGGTGCAGTTCATACCATAAGGGATATGGGAGAGGTTGCATTTGTCGTTTTACGAAAAAGGGAAGGACTTCTTCAATGTGTATTTGAAGAGGGAAAAACAAAGTTTGACTTAAAAGACCTGAAAGAAGCAGCCACCGTGGAAGTGGAAGGTGCAGTGAAAAGCGAGGACAGGGCACCGAATGGTTTTGAAATCCGGTTAGACAGCATCCGGGTATTATCTGAGCCGGTTGCACCGATGCCGTTAGCAATTTCCAAGTGGAAATTAAACACTTCTCTGGAAGCAAACTTAAACAACCGTTCCATTGCACTTCGAAATATAAGAGAGCGTGCAAAATTTAAGATTCAGGAAGGTGTCGTCAGAGGATTCCGTGATTTTCTTTATGAGCAGGGATTTACCGAGATCCACACGCCGAAGATCGGTGCAAAAGGCGCTGAGGGTGGTGCAAATATGTTCCGTATGGACTATTTCCACAGACCGGCTGTTTTAGCGCAGAGCCCACAGTTTTATAAACAGATGATGGTTGGCGTATTTGACCGTGTATTTGAGACAGCCCCGGTGTTCCGTGCAGAAAAACACAATACAAAACGTCATTTGAATGAGTATACCAGTCTTGATTTTGAGATGGGATACATTGATGGATTCGAAGATATCATGGCAATGGAGACCGGATTTTTACAGTATATGGTTGACCTTTTGAAAAAGGACTACGAAAAAGAGTTGAAAATCCTTGGTGTGACACTGCCGAATGTGGATAAAATCCCGACCGTCAGATTCGACGAGGCAAAAAGAAAAGTAGCTGAAAAATACGGCAGAAAAATTCGTAACCCATATGATCTTGAACCGGAAGAGGAGGCTTTGATCGGACAGTATTTTAAAGAGGAATGTGATGCGGATTTCGTGTTTGTCACACATTATCCTTCCAAGAAAAGACCATTCTACGCAATGGACGATCCGGCAGATCCGACGTTTACATTAAGTTTTGATCTATTGTATCACGGTCTGGAGATCACGACCGGTGGACAGCGTATCCACGATTACAACATGCTGCTGGAAAAAATTGAAAAACGCGGCATGACAACCGAGGGCATGGAGCAGTACATGGACACATTCAAACACGGAATGCCGCCACACGGAGGTCTTGGAATCGGTCTGGAGCGACTGACGATGAAACTGATCGGTGAAGATAATGTCAGAGAGACCACATTGTTCCCGCGTGATATGAGCAGATTAGAGCCATAGCCGGAAAGAAAGCAGAGAGGATAAGAAAAATGGCAAATATTATTTCAGATGAAACCATTGAATATGTAGGAATTCTTGCAAAACTGGAATTGAATGAAGAAGAAAAAGAGCAGGCAAAAAAAGACATGGGAGCCATGCTTGACTATATTGATAAATTAAATGAGTTAGATACCACAGGAGTTGAGCCGATGTCTCATGTTTTCCCGGTGACAAATGTATTTCGTGAAGACGTTGTCACGAATGGAGACGGAAGCGAAGCAACCCTTTCTAATGCGCCTTCCATGAAAGACAGTGGATTCAAGGTGCCAAAGACGATCGGTTAGCATTCGGATGTGTTGGATGTGAGCATGGAATAAGGAAGAAAGGGTGATAGAAATGAGTTTAATGAGTTTGACTGCCGTGGAATTAGGCAAAAAAATAAAAGCAAAAGAAGTTACGGTTACAGAGGCTGTTACAGCAGCTTTAGATGCAATTGAAGCAAAAGAGAAAAGAGTGAACAGCTTCGTGACAGTAGATCGTGAAGGCGCATTAAAACGTGCAGAGGAAGTACAGAAAATGATCGATGATGGAACGCTTACAGGCCCGCTTGCCGGAGTGCCGGTCGCCATCAAGGACAATATGTGCACGAAAGATCTGCTGACGACCTGTTCCTCAAAGATATTATATAATTTTAAACCAACGTACACTGCAGAAGCGGTAGAAAATCTTGAAAAAGCAGGTGCGGTGATCATTGGAAAAACAAATATGGATGAGTTTGCGATGGGAAGTACTACAGAGACGTCCGCTTACGGGGCAACTAAGAATCCATGGAATGAAGCTCATGTCCCGGGTGGCTCTTCCGGTGGTTCCTGTGCAGCGGTTGCAGCAGAAGAATGCTCCTATGCGTTAGGTTCTGACACCGGCGGTTCCATCCGTCAGCCAAGTTCATTCTGTGGTGTGACCGGAATCAAACCAACTTATGGAACCGTTTCCCGTTATGGACTGATCGCTTATGGCTCCTCACTGGATCAGATCGGACCGATTGCAAAAGATGTGACAGACTGTGCAACAATCTTAGAAGCAATTGCTTCTTATGATAAGAAGGACTCCACATCCATTGCAAGAGATGACTTAAAATTCACGGATGCTCTGGTGGATGATGTGAAAGGATTAAAAATCGGAATCCCAGGAGATTATTTTGGAGAGGGACTTGATCCGGAAGTAAAAGAGGCCGTATTAAATGCAGCAAAGGTTTTAGAAGAAAAAGGTGCGGTCGTAGAGGAATTTGATCTGAGTCTTGTGGAATATGCAATTCCTGCATACTATGTCATCGCCTGTGCCGAGGCAAGCTCAAACCTTGCACGTTTTGACGGAGTAAAATATGGTTATCGCGCAAAGGAATACGAAGGACTTCATAATATGTACAAAAAGACACGTTCGGAAGGTTTTGGTCCGGAAGTAAAAAGAAGGATCATGCTGGGTTCCTTCGTATTAAGCAGTGGATATTATGATGCTTATTATCTGAAAGCACTTCGCACAAAGGCATTGATCAAAAAAGTATTTGATGAAGCATTTGCAAAATACGATGTGATCTTAGGACCGGCAGCCCCGACAACGGCTCCGAAGTTAGGGGAATCCTTAAGTGATCCGATTAAAATGTATCTCGGAGATATTTATACCATCTCTGTAAACCTTGCAGGACTTCCGGGAATTTCACTTCCTTGTGGAAAAGATTCCAACGGACTTCCAATCGGCTTACAACTGATCGGCGACTGCTTCAAAGAGAAAAACATTATCCGCGCTGCGTATGCATTTGAGCAGACCAGGGAATATGAACACAGTCCGTTAGCATAAGTTTGGAGGAAGCGTCATGAGTAAAGTATATGAAACTGTGATTGGACTGGAAGTCCATGTTGAATTAGCAAGTAAAACAAAAATTTTCTGTGGCTGCTCAACCGCATTCGGAGGGGCGCCAAACAGCCATACCTGCCCGGTATGCACCGGTATGCCGGGTTCTCTTCCTGTTTTAAATAAACAGGTGGTAGAGTATGCGATTGCAGTTGGTCTTGCCACTAACTGCAGCATTACACAGTATTGCAAGTTTGACCGTAAAAACTATTTTTATCCGGATAATCCGCAGAATTACCAGATTTCCCAGTTATATCTGCCAATCTGCAGGAACGGCGGGGTGGAGATCGAAACCGTAGCAGGTAAGAAAACGGTTGGTATCCATGAAATCCATATGGAGGAGGATGCCGGAAAGCTGGTGCATGATGAGTGGGAGGACTGTTCGATCGTCGATTACAACCGTTCCGGCGTACCGTTGATCGAGATCGTGTCAGAGCCGGATATGCGTTCCGCAGAGGAGGTCATTGCCTATCTGGAAAAATTAAGGCTGATCATCCAGTATCTTGGTGCGTCTGACTGTAAATTAAATGAAGGTTCCATGCGTGCCGATGTTAACCTTTCCGTCCGTGAGATGGGTGCACCGGAATTTGGAACACGTACCGAGATGAAAAACCTGAACTCTTTCAAGGCAATTGCAAGAGCCATTGAGGGCGAGCGTGCCCGTCAGATCGAGCTGATCGAGGAAGGGAAAAAGGTTATTCAGGAGACCAGAAGATGGGATGACAACAAAGAGTATTCCTATGCAATGCGTTCCAAGGAGGATGCACAGGATTACCGTTACTTCCCGGAACCGGATCTTGTTCCAATTGTCATAAACGACGAGTGGATCGCAGAAATTAAAGCAAGACAGCCGGAACTCCGCACAGAAAAATTAGAACGTTATAAAAAAGAATTCGGTCTGCCGGATTATGATGCGGAAATTATCACCGGACATAAAAAGTTTGCCGATCTTTTTGAGGCAACGACAGAAATTTGTAACAAACCGAAGAAGGTTTCCAACTGGATCATGGGTGAGATCATCCGCCTGTTAAAAGAAAATGAGATGGATCCGGAGGACATTCAATTCTCCCCGGTAAATCTTGCAAAAGTCATTGATCTGGCAGATTCCGGTGCAATCAACAGCACAGTTGCAAAGGAAGTGTTTGAGGAAGTTTTCAAACATGATATTGATCCTGACAAATACGTTGAGGAAAAAGGATTAAAGACCGTCAATGATGCCGGCGAGCTGCAGACAGTCGTGGAACAGGTCATCAGAGACAATCCACAGTCAGTAGAAGATTACCGTAATGGAAAAGAAAAAGCGATCGGATTTCTGGTTGGACAGACGATGAAGGCGATGAAAGGAAAGGCAAATCCTGGAATGGTCAATAAAATCCTCAAAGAATTGCTGTAAATAGGAATTTAAAAATACTTGCGCCGCATTTATGGAAATGGCATAATCAAAAGGAATAAATCCGCGGAAGGAATGACAAAAGACAATGACAAAAGCAGAATTTAAAAAACTGGTGGAAAACGGACCGGTTATTCTGGATGGAGCGACAGGAACGAATTTGCAGAAAGCAGGCATGCCGGTTGGCGTGTGCCCGGAACAGTGGATTCTTGAAAATCCTGATATTATGATAAAGTTACAGGAAGATTATGTGGCGGCCGGAACTGATATTTTGTATGCACCAACATTTACTGCAAACCGTATAAAACTGGAAGAGTATGGACTTGCAGACAGATTAGAAGAAATGAACCGGGAACTGATCGCCCTGTCCCAAAAAGCGGCGCAGGGAAAAGCGCTGGTGGCAGCGGATATGACGATGACCGGACAACAGTTATATCCGATCGGCGACCTGATGTTTGAAGATCTTGTGGATGTCTACAAAGAACAGGCAGAGGTAGTTGCAGATGCAGGCGCTGATCTCTTTGTGGTAGAGACCATGATGAGTCTTCAGGAATGCAGGGCGGCAGTCATTGCGATCAGGGAAGTATGTGATCTTCCAATCATGGTATCACTCACATATAACCCGGATGGAAGAACCCTTTATGGAACAGATCCGGCAACGGCGACAGTCGTACTGCAGAGTCTCGGAGCTGATGCGATCGGGATCAACTGTTCAACAGGACCGGAGGATATGATAGAACCGGTTGAAAAAATGGCAGAGTATGCCACAATCCCAATCCTTGCAAAGCCGAATGCAGGGCTGCCGGAGCTGGAGAATGGTGTGACAGTCTACAAGACGGGACCAGAGGAGTTTGCTTCCTGTGGAAAAAAACTGGTGGAGGCCGGTGCGTCCATTATCGGAGGCTGCTGTGGCACGACACCGGAGCATATCCGTGCACTGAAAGAAGCAGTGAAGGATATGCCGGTGCATAAACCTTTGACGCAAAAAAGAAGAATTCTGACTTCTGAACGTAAACTGGTGGAAATTACATTGGATGGTAATTTTATGGTGATCGGTGAGCGCATCAATCCGACCGGTAAGAAAAAACTTCAGGCAGAACTGCGGGAGGGCAGCCTTAACATGGTGCGTCAGATGGCGTTAGACCAGGAAGAAAACGGTGCTGCGATTCTTGATGTTAATATGGGAATGAACGGAATTGATGAGAAAGAAATGATGATCAACACGATTTACGAAGTGACTTCTACGGTTGATTGTCCGCTGTGCATTGATTCCAGCCATGTAGATATTATTGAGGCGGCGCTCCGTATTTATCCGGGACGTGCCCTGATCAATTCGATTTCCATGGAAAAAGAGAAAATGGATAAACTTCTTCCGATTGCAGAAAAATACGGAGCAATGTTTATTTTGCTGCCATTATCGGATGCAGGGCTTCCGAATGATTCTGAGGAAAAACATGCGATCATCCGCACGGTTATGGAGCAGGCAATCAAGATCGGAATGAGCAAAGAGGACATTATCGTAGACGGACTGGTTGCAACGATCGGAGCAAATCCAAGAGCTGCCATTGAGTGCTATGAAACCTTTTCTTATTGTAAAAATGAACTTGGACTGCCAACAGCCTGTGGACTTTCCAATATTTCTTTTGGTCTGCCGGAGCGGACTTATGTGAATACAGCGTTCCTTACGATGGCAATCGCACATGGGCTTACAATGGCTATTGCAAATCCATCGCAGGAATTATTGATGAATGCCGCATTTGCGTCTGATCTGCTTCTTGCAAGAGAAGAGAGTGATATCCGCTATATTGAGCGTATGAACATGCTCGCTGAAAAGTACGCAGGTCAGGAGCGCGTGCTTGTCCCGGTAAAAAAAGCGGCGGCGGATGATCAGGCAAAACCTGGATCACAGGAAGGAAGAAGTGCTATTTTTGAAGCTGTTTTAAAAGGAAATAAGGGTGGCATTTTAGATGAGGTGAAAAAGGCGCTTGCCGACGGAGAAAAACCGGATGAGATCATCAACCATCATCTGATCCCGGCGATCAATGAAGTTGGCGTGCTGTTTGACAAACAGAAATATTTCCTGCCACAGCTGATCTCCTCTGCCAACACGATGAAGATGGCGATCGAATACGTAGAGCCAATGTTAGAGCGGAATGATGCGGAACAAAAGGCGACAATTGTAGTTGCAACAGTAGAAGGAGATATTCACGATATCGGAAAAAATCTTGTTGTTCTTATGTTGAAAAACTATGGCTACAATGTGATTGACCTTGGAAAAGATGTTCCGGCTTCGCTGATCGTTGAGACTGCTTTAAAAGAGCATGCAAAAGTAATTGGTCTGTCAGCCCTTATGACAACAACGATGATGCGCATGAAAGACGTTGTGGAATTGGCAAAAGAAATGGGATGCGACAGCAAGATCGTTATTGGTGGTGCGGCGATCAATGAAAGTTTTGCAGATGAGATCGGAGCGGACGGATACTCGAAAGATGCAGCAGACTGCGTAAAACTGGTGGATCGGCTGTTGGAAGAATAGCGGATGAAAATAGCAATCCTAAAAAAAATGCAGAAACACAAAAATAAGTGTTGACTTTTTTATGTGATTCATTATATAATAGCAAAGCGAGTTGCGCAAGCGACTCGCAAGTATATGGGATCTTAGCTCAGCTGGGAGAGCATCTGCCTTACAAGCAGAGGGTCATAGGTTCGAGCCCTATAGGTCCCATTTTCCACAGAAGACATTGACAAGATATTGTTGATTGAGGTGGAAAATGTGAGGCGCATCTGCGATGCCGATGCACACATCACTGCGTGATGGCGCAGAAAAAAATATTGAATATGGCGAGATAGCTCAGTTGGCTAGAGCACATGGTTCATACCCATGGTGTCGAGGGTTCGACTCCCCCTCTCGCTACTAACAAAAAGCTTTGAGATTTTCTCGAAGCTTTTTTCGTGTAACAGGAAATTACGGTGAAATGTTCCTGATACATAGAAACGCAGTTTTGCAATAAGAAATCAAAGTTACATAAAAATCCTTTTCTAATTTAGTCGAAAAAAGGTTTTCTTTTATACTTTTATGTGGTAAAATGATAAAGAATACGGCAGAAAGACCGTGGAGACAAGGAGTAGCATGAAAATGACAAAGAAATGGGAAGTAACGGTAAATGGAACAAACAATGTGATTGAGTACAAGGCAGGATTTGGAGCAAAGATTCTGGTGAATGGTCAGGCGTACAAGGTGAAATCACAGAACTGGTGGGTGATGATGGTGGATTATCCAATTATGATCGATGATACGGAAATTCGTGTTGTGGCAATCGGAAATAAAGTGGATCTTGCTGTGAACGGAGTATATCAGGGCAGCGGCGAGCAGTATCAGCCATTGCATAAAACACCGACAATGTGTAATGTGTTTATCGGGATCAGTTGTATCGCTGGATTTCTTCTTTGCGGATGGTTGGGTTTACTGATCGGAGCTTTATTTGGAACAGTTTATGTAAGACAGGGACTGGCAGGTAAGATGGGGAATGTTGTCGGGGCTTTTGTTGGATGTACGGTAATACAGCTTTTGATCATGGTCATTGTAGTATTTCTTCAGCTTGCATAGTAAAGGACGGTTTACATATGGAACAGGGAAACTATGGAGAAAACTTTGACAGAGGATATGAGGAGCAGGCGAGACCGAGACAGCAGGTGATCGTGATCGGGGAACCGGTTCCGGATAAGAGAACGACCAAGAACCTTGCAATCTGTTCGCTGGTACTTGGAATTCTTGCGATTGTATTCAGCTTTTTGCCTTATATTGGAATTATTCTTGCACTGATCGCATTGCCACAGGGAATTGTAAGTCTTGTGCAGAAGCGGCCGGGCAAAGGACTTGCGATTGCAGGGATTATTACAGGAATATTCGGAATATTATTGTCGATATTGTTTATTTTGGTGTATGTTGTTGCGGTACTTGCTTTATAATACCGGGATAGGATAAAGAGGTTATTACAGAAAGAATGTCAGCTTTGTGTAGTAACCTCTTTTTCTACCTATTGACATTTTTTCTCTTATTATTACAATAAAGTTAGTTGATACTAACCAATAAAATACATACATTATGAATAGAATACGAAATTGTAAAATTGATTGAGGACTTAAAGAAAATAACTGAAATAAAGTTTGCAATTACTTATTAATAATAAGAGAGGAAGGTGTCTTATGGATCAGGCAGTATTTTATGGAATTTTAATTCCGTTTTTGGGTACGTCGCTCGGTGCAGCGTGCGTATTTTTTATGAAACATGATATGAGCGAACGGTTGTCCCGGATTCTTACCGGGTTTGCTGCGGGGGTGATGGTGGCGGCATCCATCTGGAGTTTACTGATTCCGGCGATGGATCAGTCGGAAGAGATGGGAAAGTTTGCGTTTATTCCAGCAGCAGCTGGATTTTGGGGTGGCATTCTGTTTCTGCTTCTGTTAGATCACATCATCCCACATTTGCACAGGTACAGTGTCAGCGCAGAGGGACCAAAGAGCAGATTGCAGAGAACCACCATGATGGTGCTGGCCGTCACGCTGCATAATATTCCGGAAGGGATGGCAGTCGGGGTTGTGTATGCAGGATATCTGGCTGGAAATGCAAAAATCACAGTGGCGGCAGCTATGGCATTGTCAATAGGGATCGCAATACAGAACTTCCCGGAGGGGGCGATTATTTCCATGCCGCTCAGGGCAGAAGGGATGAAAGTGTCAAAAGCTTTTGCAGGCGGTGTGCTTTCGGGGATTGTGGAACCGGTCGGTGCAATGCTCACAATCCTTGCAGCAGGATATATTGTCCCGGCTCTGCCTTATCTGTTAAGCTTTGCAGCCGGAGCGATGATCTATGTGATTGTGGAGGAACTGATCCCGGAAATGTCCCAGGGGGAACATTCCGACCTTGGAACGATCTTTTTTGCAGTGGGATTTACGGTGATGATGTCGCTGGATGTGGCTCTTGGGTAAAAATAACAGAATAGAGACAGTGAATAAGAAATTCCTTTCCTGATGTGAAGGGAGTTTCTTTTTTTACGCAGATGAATTGTGGACATACCAGTGACAAAACATTGTGTATTTTTTAACAAAATCATTGACAATAATACTTATGCAATGTATGTTATAGATAGAATGTTTTATAAATAACAATCTGGTTATACCAGAGGACAGACGCTGGGATCTGACATGGAAACATGGGATAGCCGGAACATAGAAGAAGGGAAGAGGGAGAACAGATGAAAGACTTTAAAGTGATTGAGGTAAAACGGAGTATTTTTGAAGACAACAATGCGGATGCTGACAAATTACGCGCAGAATTAAAGTCAGAGGGGACATTTTTGTTAAATCTTATGTCTTCTCCGGGCGCAGGAAAGACAACGACATTAAAACGCACGATCTCCATGCTCAAAGACGAGATGAAGATTGGTGTCATGGAAGCAGATATTGACTCTGATGTGGACGCACAGGCGATCAGTGAGACCGGTGTGCGTGCCATCCAGATCCATACAGGCGGAATGTGCCATCTGGATGCGGACATGACAAGACAGGGAATCCGGGAGTTCGGAACAAAAGACCTTGATTTTGTTGTGCTTGAGAACGTAGGCAATCTGGTCTGTCCGGCAGAGTTTGATACCGGAAGTACGAAGAATGCGATGATCCTTTCCGTGCCGGAAGGGGACGATAAACCATTAAAATATCCATTAATGTTTTCTATCTGTGATGTAGTTCTCATTAACAAATGTGATACATTAAGTGTTTTTGATGATTTCAGCAAAGAGGCTGTGAAAGAACGCATCTTGAAATTAAATCCAGATGCAAAGATTTTCTTTGTCTCAGCGAAGACAGGAGAAGGTTTTGATGAGTGGGCGGACTGGATCCGCACTGAGATTTCTGAATATCAGAAATAAGTGAAAGCAGAATAAAATATTTTTTTACAGGAGCCGGCAGAGTGACGGCTTTGCATATAAGGAGGAAGAAATGGCAGATCCATTGGGAAATTTTGTACCGGAATTTATTGAAAACGAAGTAGAGAGAGAAGCTATTGTAAAGCTTGCTAAAATGATCACAGACCGTGTTCCGCAGAAACTTGGAATGAAAAAGATCACAAAGTATGATCCGGAGTACTGGGGATTATCTGCAATGTGTACAGATGAGATGGCAGAGATCGCACTGAAAATGGGTGTTCGTAAGCCAAAGACATTAGATCAGATGGTAAAGCTGACAGGCATTGAGAAAAAGCACTTGGAAGAGGTTTTACAGCAGATGGCTGTGAATGGTGTGATCGAGTATAATTGGGAAAATCCACAGCATGAGAAACAGTATGTACTTCCAATGTTTGTACCGGGAAGTGCTGAGTTTGGAAATATGAACCTTCAGATGTTAGAGGAACATCCGGAAGTAGGACGTTTCTTCGAGAGAATGAGCCGTCTGCCACTGGAAAAGGTAACACCTATGGTACCGGAAGGAGGAGCCGGCATCGGTATGCATGTTATTCCGGTCGAGAAAGCGATCTCTATGGAGAACCAGTCTATTTCCATTGAGCATATTTCACACTGGCTGGATAAGTATGAAGGAAAGTATGCAGCAAGCCCATGTTCCTGCCGCCGCTCCCGCCAGACGTATGAAGAAGGATGTGCGGATGATCCGGAGAGCTGGTGCATCGCAGTCGGCGACATGGCTGATTATGTTGTTGAGACGAATAAGGGCGGACGTTACATCACAAGAGAGGAAGCATTAGATATCCTAAAGAAGGCAGAGGAGAATGGATTTGTCCACCAGATCACCAATATCGATGGTGAGGACAAGATTTTTGCGATCTGTAACTGTAATGTGAATGTCTGCTATGCACTCCGTACTTCACAGTTATTTAATACACCGAATATGTCCCGCTCTGCCTATGTTGCTAAGGTTGAGACAGAGAACTGCGTAGCCTGCGGACGATGTGTGGAATACTGTCCTGCAGGTGCAGTAAAACTTGGACAGAAACTCTGCAGAAAAGACGGTTCTGATGTGGAATATCCAAAACATGTCCTTCCATCTGAGAAAAAATGGGGACCGGAGATGTGGGATGAAAACTACCGTGATAACAACCGCATCAACTGCTATGACACAGGTACAGCTCCTTGTAAGACAGCCTGTCCGGCGCACATTGCAGTCCAGGGTTATTTAAAGATGGCAGCGCAGGGAAGATATCAGGATGCGTTGGCGCTGATCAAGAAAAACAATCCGCTCCCGGCAGTCTGTGGACATATCTGTAACCGCCGCTGTGAGGATGCATGTACCAGAGGAACGATCGATCAGGCAATTGCGATCGATGAGGTAAAGAAATTTATCGCAGCCCAGGATCTGAAGGCTGAGACACGTTACATTCCAGAGAAAGTCGTTCCATCTGTCAGAGGATATTTTGAGGAGAAGATCGCGATCATCGGAGGTGGTCCTGCCGGTTTATCCTGTGCCTTCTATCTGGCTGAAAAAGGTTACAAACCTACTATTTTTGAGAAGAATGAGCGTGCCGGCGGTATGCTGGTATACGGTATCCCATCCTTCAAATTAGAGAAAGACGTTGTGCAGGCAGAGATCGATATCATCAAGGAGATGGGCGTTGAGATCAGAACCGGAGTGGAAGTCGGAAAAGATATCACATTAGATGAACTCCGTGCGCAGGGATACAAAGCGTTCTACATTGCGATCGGATGCCAGGGCGGAAGACTTCCGGGCATTCCAAACGATACTGTAAAAGGATGTTCTTCCGCAGTTGACCTCTTAAAAGAAGTCAATGCAAATGAGAAATATGACATCAAAGGTGATGTTGTTGTCATCGGTGGCGGTAACGTTGCGATCGACGTTGCAAGAGATTCCAAGAGATGCGGCAGTGACAGCACAAAAGTCAACATGTTCTGTCTGGAATCCAGAGAGACAATGCCGGCTTCCGTGGAGGAGATCGAGGAAGCAGAGTCCGAAGGAATCGTTGTAAATCCGGGATGGGGACCAAAGGAAGTTCTCGTGGATGAGAACGGTGAAGTGCGCGGAATCGTTTTAAAGAAATGTATTTCTGTGAAAGATGCAGATGGCAGATTCAATCCACAGTATGATGTGAACCAGCTTTTGACAGTGGAATGTAAGCATGTATTCTTCTCAGTAGGCCAGTCGATCGTATGGGGAGACTTGTTAAAGGGAAGTAAAGTGGAACTTGGACGCGGCAATGGAGCGGTTGCAGATGCGCTTACTTACCAGACTGCAGAGCCGGATATCTTCGTCGGAGGAGATGTTTACACCGGACCTAAATTCGCAATTGATGCGATTGCAGCCGGAAAACAGGGTGCAATCTCCATCCACCGTTTTGTACAGCCACATTCGAGCCTTACGATCGGACGTAACAGAAATGATTTCATTGAGTTAGACAAAAACGATATCAAAGTGGAAAATTATGACAACTCCAGCCGCCAGATTCCTGGACATAATGATTCCATCGATACAAAACACTCTTTCCGTGATGCAAAACTTGTATTTACAGAAGAGCAGGTCAAAGCAGAGACAGCACGTTGTCTTGGATGTGGAGCTTCTGTTGTTGACCAGAATAAGTGTATCGGTTGTGGTATCTGTACAACGAAGTGTGAGTTTGATGCGATCAAGTTACATAGAGAACTGCCTGGATGCAGCAAGATGGTTCCAAGTGAAGATAAGTTGAAATATATTCTTCCAAATGGAGCAAAGCAGGCGATTAAGATTAAATTCTCCAAGAAGAAGTAATCATTTACAGAGAGGAATAAAATGCACGAACTTGGAATTATTGTACATGTTATGCGTACCGTGGAGGAAGTTGCAGCAGAGAACAATCTCACAGAGATCAGATCCGTGACCTGTGAGATCGGGGAAGTCAGCGGCGTTGTCCCGGAATACATGGCAGACTGCTGGGGCTATGCAAGAAGCAGATCAGAGCTTTTAAAAGACTCAGAATTAAAAATCGAGATCATACCTGGTGTTACCATGTGTGAGGACTGTGGAAAAACCTATTCCACAGTCCAGTATGCAAAAATATGTCCACACTGTGGAAGCAGTGCCACGTATCTTCTGGAAGGAAACGGATTCAGCATCAAGGAGATTGAAGGGGCATAACAAAAAAATATTGTTAGTAAAAACCTCACTGGCTGAGTATAATCTGCTGGTGAGGTTTTTCTATTAAAAAGCAAAAATGCACAGAGACCAAATCCGCCTCTCATGCATCTAATCTATGTAAATAAGTGAAAAGCCGGCAGAAAGGAAGCTGTTCCACGGACAAGTCAGTGGAAACAGCGCAAAATAAAATGACAAAAGAAACATTAGGACAATTGATTATTGATTCCGAGGAAACAATGTATCATATCGCAAAGTCTCTGCTCTACAATGACGCAGACTGTGCGGATGCGATACAGGAAGCCATTGTAAAAGCATTTGCAAAATTACATACATTAAAGGATGACTCGTATGCAAAAACGTGGCTCATCCGCATTGTGATGAACGAGTGTTATGCGATCATGCGCAAAGAGAAAAAAATTATTTCCCTGCAGGATTATCAGATGAACGAGCAGGAAACGGAATCCAAAGACTATTCAGATTTATATGAAGCGATTTTCCATTTGCCAGAGCAGATAAAACTGTGCGTCACACTGTATTATATGGAAGGGTACAGTGTGAAAGAGGTCGCAGCATTGTTAGATACGACAGAGAGTGCAGTAAAAAACAGGCTGGCAAAAGCGCGGGGAAAATTAAAAGAAGCGCTGGCAGATTGAGACATAGTGATGATCCATTGGAACAGACATACAAAAACACGGATATCGAATGAAAAATAATAAATTTCGTATCGTTTGGATAGCAGGAAAGGCGGTAACAGTATGAGATTAGAAGATATGAGAGAACAATTTCCGAAAATGCCGGAGAGCATGAAGCGGATGATTGAGCAGGAAGTTACAGTGCAGATTGGGCAGGAGAAAGAAAATGACAATCCAAAAGTTGTAACTTATAAGAAAAGAAAGAAAAAAAACATGGCACACCGTATGCTGGTGGCATCTATGGTGGCTGCTCTGGCACTTGCAACAACGGTCTGTGCAGGTGTTGCTTACCAGATGCATAATCAGAAGGTTGGAAAATATGGCTTAAAAACACAGATTGAAGGACCACAGACAGCGGCAGAAAGTACGGAGAATATGGCAGATCAGACGACAGAAGAGAGAGCGGGTAAAGCAGCCGAATATGTCAGACTGGAAACCTCTTATCTGCCGAAAGGTATGGTGCAGTCAGAGGAAGGAAAATTCAGTTTTGAAGATAATTATATGCAGGGTGGAGTCAGCATGATCGTGTACCAGCTGACACCGGAAAAAACAATAGCAGACATTGAAAATACAGGCATTGCTGTGAGCGAGGAAACCAGCATCGGTGGCAGACCGGCAGTTTACATGGAAACAGCTCCTGCCGAGGGTGATTCAGCAGAAAATTCTTCTACAGAAGGAACTGCGAATGAAAATACAACCGGTGCAAAAAAAATATATATGATTTACGCGGAACACAACTACCTCCTTGAGATGTTCATTTTCCCGGATGTGACAAAAGAAGAAGCATTCCAGATCGCAGAGGGTGTTTCCATTACTCCGACAGAAGAAACGAGCGGAGAGAATGTTATGCAGGTGTGCAGTTGGAATGACATGGAAAATGAGGCAGGAAAAGGAGAACCGGAAACGGATGAATCAGAAACATTGATGACATTTCCAAAAGAGAAAATGAAAAATATACACCTCATTGGCGGTGAGATTTCTCTGGATCAGAACGGAATTGAAGCAACACCGGGACTTACAGCAATCGTTTCCGATGTAACAATTTCCGATAATATCAGCAGTTTGTCAGAAAATATGCTGGAGGATGATACAAAAGCAGCATTTGACACAGACGGTAATTTATTGCCAATGAAAGTGGAATATTTAAAGAGCGGAGACGGTATCAACACAGTTGATGAAGTTGTGGAGACCAAAGAGATTCCAATGAAAATTGTTTCAGTGACAGTGGATTATAAAAATAATGGAAAGACGGCACTTTCCAATGTAATGTTTAACGGCGGCATTGCACTTCTGGCAGAATATGGAGAAAACATGCAGTTTGACGCATACATGAATGAAAAACCGGGAACAGGCGATATATGGGATTGTGTAAACGAAGAATCTATTGGATTTAGTCAGGAAGTTTATTTATCGGATGTTCATGGAGGAGAACGCCACAACAACTACATTAATACGATAAATCCAGGTGAAACCGTCACCGTGCGTATGGCATTCAAAGTGCCGGAAGAAAAATTAAATGAGATGTACTTCACCTTAAGCAATTATGGTGGCAGCCATTTCTATGATGAGACAAGCTTACAGCTTGGGTATGTGGATATCAGACAGTAGAAAATTTTTATGAGAAAACCCTCGCATCCAGTTTTAAGAAGCTGTTTGCGGGGGTTCTTTTTAAGTTTGCCGTCACCTATATACAAATCTAATTTATAGAAAAGGAACCATATAAACTGGCAGACAAAGAATGTCAGAGTCCTTAGCCAAATCTTTGGTATACACAAGATACTTATCAAGTATACGATCAGAATATTTTTTGCAAAATTCATCAAGAGATTTATGTGTTTTGTATCCGCTTGACTTTACTTCAATCGGACATATTTTATTTCTACTTGCAAGAAGAAAATCAATTTCATAATTATGCCGCGAAGTTTCATTGAAAAAGGTATAATAAAATAATTCATTGCCATTACAAGTAAGGATTTGGGCAACTATATTTTCATAGAGATATCCGAGATTTGTATTGAGCGTATCATTTAATAGTTTTTCGTATATTATATTTTCTGTAAAGTCTTTGTCCTTGAACATCAATGTAGTAAAAAGTCCGGTGTCGCAGAGGAACAGTTTAAATTTACAAAGGTCTTTATTAGTTGACATTCCAGCATTTGGATCATTGGCATGATATGAAACAAGAACAGTTTTTGAATCTTTTAATTCGGCAATTAATTCTAATATACTGTCGGCTCGGTCATTTGCCAGTACACTGGAAACTTGATATCGTGCAGCATTTTTATTTAGCTGGGCAGGAATTGCATCAAAAAGAAGTGAAAGCTTTCCTGTTGAGTCTATTTTCTTGAAATCATCCTCATAAAGATTTAAAATATCACGTTTTATGGTATCGACTTTTCGAAAATTATTTGTCTGGAGATATTCATTTACAGCCTGTGGCATTCCACCAACAAGCATATACAGTCTGAAGTCTCTCATTAATTTCCGATGTAATTTATCTCCGATTGGATGGCGGGAGTCAAAGAGTTTTCTTACTAAGGCGGTGGTTGTATGATCACCTAAAGCCCATAAGAATTCTTCGTAATCCATGGGATACATAGAGAGTTTTCTTTCTTCACTCGGAATAAGGATGTTCTGTATGTTCTTTTTTATGGAAATCAGTGAACCGGTTTCTATATAGTCATATCTGTGGTCTTTTACTAATGATTTAATTGCCTGTCTTGCAAGTGGACATAGTTGAACTTCATCAAAGATAATTAGAGAATTTCTTTCGTGAAGATCAACCTTGTATTGTAACTGAAGCTGTAAAAAAAGATAATCTAAATCGGAAATGTCTTCAAAAAGAGCTTTGATACTTTTGGATACAGTTGAAAAATCAATTAATATATAGCTTTGATATTCATTCTTAGCAAAAGATTCCACAACCGTAGATTTTCCAATTCGCCGCGCACCTTCGATTAACAATGCTGTATTTCCGTTGGATTCTTCTTTCCAGGATAGTAGTTTACTGTATATTTTTCGCTTAAACATAGATCCTCCAAACAAAATCGCGTTTTTTATTTTGATATATTACCACAAAATCGCACTTTTTATTCTATTATATTACCACAAAATCGCACTTTTTCAATCATTTATTTGGAAACAAAGTGTCTTCAGCTTGTGTTTGATATTGACAGTTTCTGTGCCTGCGATGGCAAAAGCAGAGACAATATGGGCAAATATAAATTGAAAAGTCCTGTGATTTAAACTATGATAAAAGGGTATTGCAAAGGAGATGGAAAATGAAAAGCTATATAAAAATTGTAAAAGCAATGTTTTCTGGTAATAAAAGAGTATTAGCAGAGGCTTTTTCTGTTATGGTGATATTGCTTGCACTTGAGATGACAATCCCGGTATGTGTGAATAAAATGATAAATGGTCTTGCGGTAGAAAATGGAATTGTCACTTTTTTGGGAGGAATCTTTCTATTTGCCTGTGCATATGGAATCGTTTGTTTTTTATCAGCACTTAATACAAAATTATATATTCGTATTGGCAATCAACTATTATGGAACATGCGGGAACAAATTTATAAAGTGTTATGGTACAGCGGCTACATGGAAAATGTGCAGAAAAAGAAAGATAAGTTTAAATTTGTACTTTCAAATCAGGCATATACAGCATTTGCAATTGCTGTCATTTATTCCATTGGAGGCTTTACAAATTTATTAAGTATGATTGCTTTTCTGGTAATTGTGTTTCTATATAGTGTACCTGTTGGAATGACATTGATAATCTGTATTTTTGTTACATTGGTTGTTTCATTTTTTACCGGAAAAAAGATTTTAGAGGGGTATGAAACCTGCAATGTGATGCAGGAAAAAGATACAAGCCAGATATATGAAACGGTTGATATGGTTGAAGTGACCAGATCAAACGGATTAGAAGATTATTATTTGAAGAAAAATAAAATGATTCATGATAATTTTCTACATTTGCTCGAGACGGCTGAGAGCCGATCCGCTTTTTGTGAGACTGTAGAGAGCAGTCTGCATTCACTGATATATATTGTAGTGGCAGGTGTGCTGCTTTTGAGCACAAATTTCAATGGGGGAACATTAGTGACTATATTATTTCTCACAAATTTATTGTTGGAAGTCAGTCAGAGAGTACAGCGGCAGTTACAAGTGATTATAAAAAACATTCCGGTATTCGATAATGTTGTGGAATTAATGGAGATTCCATTGGAAAGTGGAAGAAAATTAGAAAAGGTAGAAAATATAACGTTTGAGAATGTAAGTTTTCAAATAGAAGAAAGAAGCATTTTTAAAAATCTTAATTTTTCGGTTCAGGAAGGACAAAATATTTTGATTCAGGGAGAAAACGGCAGTGGAAAAAGTTCTCTTTTAAAAATGATTTTAGGATTTTATAAGCCGACAGGCGGTATCATATATATCAACGGAATACCTGTGGAAGCGTATGATAGTAAAACATTTTATAAAGAAATTTGTTATATATCGCAGGAAGAAATGCTGTTGAATGAATCGGTTGAAGATTATCTGCGTTATGCGGCGCATGCAGATTTAAAACCTGACAATATTGAGCAAATGCGGAGAAAAGTCAAATTGAGACCTGAAATCAAAAAAATTGAGGAAAATGGAGCAACTCTTTCAGGAGGAGAAAAAAAGAAACTGCTTATGCTCAAATGGCTTTTGAATCCGTCGACTTCATTTGTCATTTTAGATGAAATCGATGCAGGATTGGATGATGAAACAAAAGTGGTATTGAAAGAACTGGAGAAAGAACTGCTGAAAGACCGAAAAAAAATTGTGATGAAAATTTCACATATTGATGAAGATATGGATGGATACGATCAGATTATCAGATTATAGAAAAATAAAGAGTGTCTATAAACGGTGTGGATAAAGTATATAAAAATTCAGATGGAACATTAGATAATTTGAATATTGTTAAAAAATATATATGATGATACACTGAAATCAGATGATATACGAGTAGGCAGGAACAATACGAAAGGCATATTTATGAAAATATTTCTTATCCTTCTGACTTTTGCTGTGAACATATTATTATCAGGGTATAATAACCAGCAAATATATGCAACAACTGTTGTAGAAAAGAACAACATAGAAGAACAAGAGAATATATTGTATTCAGGGAACAGGATTACATCTGACTATCTGGAAGTCAGTGGAGGTGTAAATTTCTGGTGTGAAAATATAAATGGAGAGAATCACCTGAAACTTGAATATATTCCACAGGAGGATGAGTTTGCATATTGTAAGGTAGAATGTGAGAACGGACGAGTACAAAGTAATATCATTTCGAAATACAGTAAGGTAAATTATTATCTGAATGCAGACAATCAGATAGAAGATGAATATGCAGATAGAATTACGATTAATTATTACGACGAGGAAGGCACATTATTATCTTGGAGCGTAAAATATATATATTGGGATCCAATTCAAGAAACCTATTATTCGTCTGATATAGGAATTTAAAAAGAAAAGTGAAAACAAGTCAACGGTTATGCAGAAACAATTAATAGGAGGGAAAGCGTATGGGTACAAATAGCAAGTTAAACATATTGATCGTAACTCCATTTGCATTATGGATGTATATTATTTGCATTTCCAATATTATCATGCAGGAATTGAGTGGGGCACCTTATGTAGCGGGAATCATTACTTATGTGAGTGCGTTTATTATTTTTTTATGCTACTATTGGCTGCTTTTACAGAACATCAGAAAAATGGAGGACAGCGCGAAGTATTTAAAATGGACACGTTTTTGCCGGATTGTTGGTATTGTTGCATTTATAGTTGCAGGGTGTATTGTTTTACTTGTATAGAAAGAAATTGGAATGGAATGAAGAGATAAAATACACGAAGAAAGTGTAGTCATATTAGGTGGAAAGATGTTTGCCTTGGATTAAGTATTTGCAAAATGAATGTTATGGTAAATAATAAAAATCTTTCTAAATATGGAGAATATCATGGAAAAAGAACCAACGCTTATTGAACAAAAATTTGAAGATGCAGTGAAAAATTTTCGTAAGGAAATGGAAAAAGGAAAAGAATCAATGCAATACGTTTTATGTAAACTATAGATAGTTTTCACGCTTAAACGATCGTTTTAACTTCCTGTAAAGCTGAATATTCAATTGTTAGGAGAGATTATGAAGAAAAAAATTTGTTTAGTCATTTTTATTGTTCTGTTTGTAGTCAGTATATTGGTAAATGTGAAATTATTATTTTTTTCGCCAGCAGTTTCATTAAAAAATATTCCATTCGAGGGAGTAATCACAGAAGCTGATAGTGGAAAAATAGTAGTAAAGGGTGATGGAACGAATGGTTGCGGGCTTACAGAGCATTATCAAATTTATAATTCAGATCAGATAAAAATTGTTAATACTAATGATGAACTAATTCAGTTTACAGATTTGAAAAAAGGCACAAGAATTTCTATGAGATTATGGATAAAGGAAAAGACTTTATATAATGATATGGATAGACTGGATATTGTTACATTGATTCAGTGCTGTGAATGAAAAGAAGATGCAAATGAAGAAAAACAAAAAAACAGCCGCACCGAGATTCATAAAAATCCCGGTGCGGCTGTTTTTTACATTTATAAAGAGTAATTTGAAAGATCAGCCGACATATTTCTGTAATGTTTCCATAACAGCGCCAGGTTTTCTGGTCATTTCTGTGAAGTACTGGCAGGTAAGCTCTGCAAGTCCTGCTTCATAAAGATTAACACCGAAAATCTTAGCGTTAGAGAGGATATCTTTTAATTTTGCATCAGCGTCAAAAGAATCTCCAAGTTTAATATCTGCAACATAAGGACGGACCTCGTCTAACATTGGGTCTGGGCTTAAGGTAAATTCATTTCCGTTGTCATCAATTGCCATAAGGTAGCGAAGCCATCCGGCAAATACCAATGGAATTAATTTAATATCAGAAACATTCAGTTCAGGGGAAGCGGCGTAAGCTTTGATCGTCTCACCAAAACGGATTGCCAGTTTCTGGGAAGTATCGGTTGCGATACGCTGTGGTGTATCAGGCATGAATGGGTTTGGAACACGTACTTTCAGTACAGTGTCGATAAACTCTTTTGGATCAAGAATGCCAGGATTTACAACAACCGGAAGACCTTCTTTGTATCCGATACCTTCTACTAATTTTACCAAAGTCTCATTTTTCATCTCTGCGGAAATGAGGTTATAATCTAATAAACATCCGAATACAGCAAGTGCTGTGTGAAGTGGATTTAAGCAGGTGCAGACTTTCATCTTCTCTACTTTATCTACTGTCTCGCGGGTTGTGAAGATAAGACCGCCTTTTTCTAACGCAGGACGTCCGTTCGGGAACTTGTCTTCGATGACAAGGTACTCTGTTTCCTCAGCGTTTACGAATGGAGCAACGTAAGTATTTTTGCTTGTGATAACCGGATCAAGACCTTCGATGTCATCTTTCTGCAATAATGCCTCGATGGAAGCGTCTGGTCTTGGTGTGATCTTATCGATCATAGTCCATGGGAAGGAAACTTTATTTTCGTCCTCTGTATAGGAAACGAATCCTTCTTCTACAACACCATTTTTTGCCCACTCTTTTGCAAAAGTAGTGATGGCGAGTTTTAACTTATCTCCGTTGTGGGAGCAGTTATCCATACTTACCATGGCGATCGGTTTCTTACCGGAAACGTAACGTGCGTAAACTAATGCAGCAACTTTACCAATGTAGCTCTCTGGTCTTTCCGGTCCGTTTTTCATATCTTCTGCAACAGCAGCCATGAAGTTTCCGTCCGGAGTATTTAAGTTATAACCCTTTTCTGTGATGGTGAAAGTACACATCTGAAGGGAATCTTTTGCAAAAATCTCTTTTAAACGGGAGAACTGTGTGTCATCGTGGGAATCTAAAGCGAGGGATTCCATGATACTTCCGGTAACGGATTTCTCAACAGTTCCGTTTGCTTTTAAAGTAACGAGAATGCTTAAATCGTCGTGTGGACGGTTCATTTTCTCGATGATCTCGTAGTCATATCCCTCTGCAACGGTCAATCCGCGGTCAAGAACACCTGCATTTAAAAGGTTCTGGACAACGTTGCACTGGAATGCACGGAAGATGTTACCAACACCGAAGTGAACCCAGAATGGATTCTCTTTTGTATTCTTTTGTACTGTTTCATAATCAAAGGAAGGAAGGGCATAACCCTTAGCTTCCCATGCACTTTTATCTGCTAAACCTGCTCTATTTAACTGCATGTCTTGTCTCTCCTTTTTCAATTGCTTCCCATAAACCGTTTAAGTATGTTGCACCTAAAGCTCTGTCGTACAGACCGTAACCCGGCATTGCAACTTCGCCCCAGATCATACGTCCGTGGTCTGGACGGATCGGTCCGTCAAATCCGATATCGTAAAGCGCTTTCATGATCTCGTACATATCAAATGTACCGTCAGAAGAAAGATGTGCTGCCTCTTCGAAATCTGTCGGGCTGTTGAATTTTAAGTTGCGGACATGTGCAAAGTGGATGCGTCCTTTTAAGGAACGGATCATATCCGGAAGATCGTTCTCAAGGTTTGTTCCGTAAGAACCGGAGCAGAAAGTAACACCGTTGTGTGGGTTATCTACCATTTCCATCATACGGAGAATGTTTTTCTTATTGATGATGATACGTGGAAGTCCGAATACGCTCCATGCAGGATCATCCGGGTGGATTGCCATGTTGATGTCATATTTGTCACATACAGGCATGATTCTCTCTAAGAAATATTTTAAATTTTCAAACAGTTTTTCATCATCGATGTCTTTGTACATTGCAAAAAGATCTTTGATTTTAGCCATTCGTTCCGGCTCCCAGCCCGGCATAACAGTTCCGTTCATATCGCCGGAGATAGAAGCGAACATATCTTCTGGATTGATGGCATCTACAGCTTCCTGTGTGTAAGCTAAAACTGTGGAACCGTCCGGTCTTTTACGTGCAAGCTCTGTACGTGTCCAGTCGAATACAGGCATGAAGTTGTAGCATACAAGATGGATATCTTCTTTTCCAAGATTCTCTAAAGTCTCGATGTAGTTATCGATGTATTTGTCACGGTCAGCGGAACCGGTCTTGATCGCATCATGGACATTTACGCTCTCGATACCCGCTACATGAAGTCCTGCAGCAGCAACTTCTGCTTTCATTTCCTGAATGCGTTCTCTGCTCCATACATCTCCAGGTGCGGTATCATATAAAGTTGTGATAACGCCTGTTACGCCCGGAATCTGGCGAATCTGCTCTAATGTTACAGTGTCGAATTTGGAACCATACCATCTTAATGTCATTTCCATAGTTTTTATTTCCTTTCTTAGAAAAAAATGATTGTTCAAGCTGCCGTTTGGCAGCGCTCTTTTGTTCTGATAAGCTTATTATATCCAAAAGAGGAAAAAAGAAAATTGACAGAGTTGTTGTTCACATTGCAAAAGTTGCGGTTGGATGATAAAATGTATGCAGGCAGTGAAAAGTGCAGACACATAAGAAACAGCAGCAGGCTGTTTACAGGCAGGAAAGGAAACACACATGGCAAAAAATCTTCAGACCAAGTTTTCCACGAGACAATACATGCTGTCCCGGGATTTTGAAATCTACTATTATAATGAGCCGGCATCTGAAAAGGTTTCCATACATTCGCATGATTACTATGAGTTTTATTTTTTCCTGGAAGGGGATGTCTCCATCTGGATCGAGGGGGAGCAGTATCCTTTAAAATATGGAGATATGGTGCTGATACCTCCGGGGATCAAGCACATGGCGATGGTGCATGGAAATGAGATTCCTTACCGGAGATTTGTATTCTGGATCAGTGTGGAATATTGCAACCAGCTGATGGAAGTTTCTTCCTCTTACGGATATCTGATGCAGAATGTTCTGGTGAAGAAAAAATATATTTTTCACAATGACCTGATCACGTTTAATACGATCCAGTATCGGATTTTCCAGTTGATCGAGGAGATTAAGTCGGAGCGTTTTGGAAAAGAGGCAAAGGTTTCACTCTGTGTGAATGATCTTGTTCTTCAGCTGAACCGTATTGTCTACGAACAGCAGAATCCAAAGAGCGAGAAAGAGGAACAGAATCTTTATCAGAACATTATTTATTATATTGATGACCATCTGGATGAGGAGCTGTCTTTAGAGCAGCTTGCAGGGCAGTTTTTTGTCAGTAAATACCACATTGCACATATTTTTAAAGAACAGATGGGATTGTCTGTGCACCAATATATATTGAAGAAACGGATGCAGGCATCCAAGGCGGCAATCCTGGGTGAGACGAGTATTACCGATGTTTACACAATGTTCGGGTTTAAGGATTACTCCAGTTTTTACCGGGCGTTTAAAAAGGAGTTCGGGGTGTCGCCGAAGGAATATAAAGAGGTACATGGAGTCGTGCAAAAAGGTTGATGGAAAGTAATAGAAACTACAAAATGGGTATGCTATAATGAAAACAATTTAACCGTCATAGAAGGAGAAAAAGAATGCGAGTAGGAATGGGATATGATGTCCATAAATTAGTAGAAGAAAGGGATCTGATCCTTGGAGGTGTAAAGATTCCACATACGCTGGGGCTTTTGGGACATTCGGATGCGGATGTTTTGCTGCATGCGGTCATGGATGCACTGCTTGGAGCGGCAGCACTTGGCGATATCGGAAAACATTTCCCGGATACAGATCCACAGTACAAAGGGATCTCGAGTATCAGATTATTAGAGCATGTTGCAAAACTAATTGAGGAAAAAGGATATATTGTGGAGAACATCGACGCAACGATCATTGCTCAGAAACCGAAAATGCGTCCGTACATTGAGGAGATGGAGAAGAATATTGCGGCAGCATTGCATATTGATGTAAGTCAGGTCAATGTGAAAGCAACGACCGAGGAAGGTCTTGGTTTTACAGGAACAGAGCAGGGAATCTCATCGCAGGCGATCTGTGCGCTGACAACCATTTATGAGAGCAGTGTGGCAGTGGCAGATTCCCAGGCTGGATGCGAAGGCTGCGCCGGATGCAGAAAGCAGTCATAAGAAAAATTCTTGACAAATCCGGGCGGACTGCATACACTATATTAGGAATGAAAAATATTCCGGATAAATGAATAGCAAAGCGATGAACGGAAAGAGTAGGAATTTAGACAACGCAAAGAGAGAGACTGTCACCGGCTGAAAGCAGTCTTGCGAAAGAGAATTCACGAAGTGCCTCCGGGAGCTGATCAGGGGAAAAGAGGTCTGTGATGGCAGAACTTAAGTATTCTGGTTCGGGTTACACACGTTACGTGTCTTAAGGGAAAATCAATTGATTTTTATTAGAGTGGAACCGCGGATTATTTCGTCTCTTGGAGATGGGATAATCCGTTTTTTTTGATTTATTAATAAATAGACAATTGAGAAACTCATAAAAACCTAAATTGAATTGTGAAAAATTAACAAAAGCTTGAGAAAACACTGGGGAGC
>ENA-OWZO01000242-OWZO01000242.1-human-gut-metagenome-genome-assembly--contig:-NODE-242-length-39962-cov-33.808680_pt1 | contig 39962 bp, 36 predicted proteins | sample MGYA00249260_ERZ652115 | MGnify/ENA primary metagenome ERZ652115 (study PRJEB26925, sample SAMN05827127) | human gut metagenome | biome: ENVO:2100002; feature: ENVO:00000062; material: ENVO:00002003...
AAAACGATGATTATATAACGAAAAAGAGGATGCATCATTTTGACACATCCTCTTTTTTATTTTCTCCGATGAAAGCCTCTGTATTATTTTGATAAGAAATTGTTTTTTGCGAAATTTGCGGACACTCATGAAAAATATGATGCATAAATATTTATATATCATCTGTCTGCTTCTATCTGTCACCTTCACGCAGATGAAAGCGCAAATTTTCCAATACATAGGTATAGAGGACGGGCTCAGCAGCCGGAGAGTTCTCTCACTTCAGCAAGGAGAACACGATTATATATGGATTCTTACGCACAAAGGTATAGACCGTTACAACGGCAAACAGTTTACCCACTATCCACTGATTAAAAACGGAGTGGCTGTCAGCTGTTTCCCCAACCTGAATACACTCAAAACGGACAAAGAGCAGAAACTGTGGGAAATAGGTAAAGACGGACTGGTCTTTACGCTGGACGAAGCCCGGGACTCCTTTCAGCTGGTATTCGACCTGCACAAACAGTTCCCTGAGACACAGGGGATCCCCGTCACATGTACATACATGGACGAGGAAAAGAACATCTGGTTCTGTACGGAAAGCGGTCAGTACCTCTATAATGGCCACCATAAGGGAGCCCAAAAAGTAAGCCAAAAGATTCCGGGAAAAATAACCTGCATCACGCAAGCGCACGGCAACAAATATTTCATATCCAACGAACAGCACCTTTATTCTGCCACCTTGCACAATGGCAACCTGGAAAACATCCAGAAGATAAATATAGCCCCCATTCATATCATCGACTATATTTACTATCACAAACCGACAAGGAAACTTATTATCAATGCCTTGCTCGACAAACTCTTCATTTATACAGCTACCACCGGTGAACTGACAGACCTGGGTGACCATCTGAAAGACATCGGTGTAAATACCATTATCCCCAACCGGAAAAATTCGGAAGAAGTGTTCATCGCTACCGATGGAGACGGTGTCTACAAACTCAATCTCACCCACAAACAGCTCTCCCATTTCCTGCAAGAGGACAATGAGAGTCTGAACAAAATGAACGGAAGCATCATCAAGGATTTATACATGGACCGTACCAACCGGATATGGAACGTGATTTATCCCATCGGCATTACCATCTACTCGGAAAGATATCCTCAATACCAATGGTACAAGCATGCCCCCAACAATCCCAATACATTGCCGAACGACTGCATCAATGGAATCATGGAAGATTCGGAGGGAGATATCTGGTATGCCACCTGTAACGGGGTCAGCTGCTTCAATCCCCGCGAGAAAAAATGGATAAATTATTGTACGACCGAAAAACTGCCGAACTACGAGAATCATATTTTCTTGTCGGTATGTGAAATCAAACCGGGAATCATCCTGGCCGGAGGTTATATGTCGGGAATTTTCCGCATAGAAAAGAAGACGGGGAAAGTCACTTTCCACCAGCAAGGAGAATCACAGATAAGAGAAACTCCCGACAAGTACATTCGTGGAATCATGGTAGACAAGGAAGGAGTCATCTGGAGCGGAGGATTTTACAGTCTGAAAGGATTCGACACCAAGACATTCGAAAAACAAGAATACAGTTCTTCCTACCCCATCACCTTCCTGCTGGAAAGGGATCCGAGTTCATTGTGGGTAGGCACGATTCATGGGTTGTATGTGTTCGACAAAAAGAAAAAACAACTCTCTCCGTATAAAGGGAAGGAAGAGATTGGCTGTGTGAATGCCATATACAATACATCCGACTTACAAAAGACGTATATCGCCACATACGGGAACGGTCTGTTCATCATTGACAACCGGACAGAAGAACTCACCCACTGCCGGGCCAACAACAGTGGGTTGCAGACCAACAACATCTACAGCATTGTGCCCGACAGAGATGAAAATCTGTTTCTGGGGACAGAGAATGGACTGTCCTTCTACAACCGGAAAGACCATACGTTTACCAACTGGACCCGGGAGCAAGGGCTTCAGGCTGCCAATTTCAATTCGACAGCCGGATTGCATACACGCGACGGCCATCTTATCTTCGGCAGCAACGAAGGTGTGATTATCTTGTCCGACAGTCTGGAACTGCCCTCGAGTTTTTCCAGTCACATGGTATTCTCCAACCTGCAAATCATGTACCATCCGGTGCATCCGATGGACCCTCACTCACCTCTGACAAAAATATTGGATGAGACCAACTTTATCCAGCTGAAATACAATCAGAACACGTTTTCCATGGAGGTGTCTTCCATCAACTTCGACAATCCGTCGAGTATTCTCTACAGCTGGAAACTGGAAGGGTTCTACGACCAATGGACTCCTCCCACCAGCAATGGTACCATACGTTATACCAACCTCTCACCGGGAAACTATACCCTGAAGGTGCGCTCCATCCTGCTCGACAACCAGCAGGTACTGGAAGAAAGAGAGATTGAAATCCTGGTAGAGCGCCCGTTCTGGCTGACGTTCTGGGCTTTCCTGGTGTATGCCCTGCTGATTATCGGAGCCGCTTATGCCTTTCTGCGCTACCAGATTATCAAACGGGAACGAAAGACTTCGGAAGAGAAAATCAATTTCTTCACCCATGCCGCACATGATATCCGTACACCGCTGACCATGATCAAAGCCCCTTTGGGTGAAATCATGGAGAAAGAGAAACTGAGCGAAAACGGACAGAAAAATATCAGACTGGCTATGGAAAGTACGGAGAACCTGGCAGAACTGGCCAACAACCTGATTAATTTCCAGAAGGAAGAGTTGTATTCCTCACAGACCATTGTCACGGAGCATGAACTGAACCACTACTTGAGCACGTATTTACACCAGTTTGAAAGTTTTGCCCAGCAAAAGGACATCCAGCTATCCTACGAAAGCACGTTCCCTACGCTACAGGTCTGGATTGATGTCAGCAAGATGGACTCCATCCTGCGCAACCTGTTGTCGAATGCCCTGAAATATACCCCGCAGGGAGGTAAGGTGTCCATGAAGGCGGATGCCAACAAAAACACGTGGATGCTGACCATCTCGGACACCGGCATCGGCATGAACAAAGAAGAGCAGAAAAAACTGTTCAAGTATCTGTTCCGAGGGCATAATGCCACTAACCAGACCAATACCGGTTGTGGCATCGGCATGCTGCTGACTTACAGGCTGATTGAGAACCACGAAGGAAAAATCACCTTCAACAGTACAGAGAATATTGGCACCAGTTTCCAGCTGAGCTTCCCGATTCGGAGCAAAAACTACCAGTACAAAAAAGCACACCCCGACACGGAAAAGCAAACACTTCCCGTTGTGCCTCCCTCCACAGCAGGAAGCGGCGTAATCTCCCAGTTTGAGGTATCTCCCACTCAGACCGACGAACACAGACCGTTGATTCTGGTGGTGGAAGACAATGCCCCTCTACGCTCTTTCATCCAGCAAAGCCTGTCGGATACTTATCAGACTGAAGGAGTGGAAAACGGTAAAGAAGCCATCGAATTTGTACAGGAAAGACAGCCCGACCTGATTCTTTCGGACATCATGATGCCCGTCATGGACGGAAGGGAAATGTGCCAGCGACTGAAAGGGAACATGGAAACCAGCCATATCCCCATCATCCTGCTCACTGCATTGGGAGACAAGGAGCATATATTGGAAGGACTGGAAATCAAGGCCGACCAGTATCTGGTGAAACCTTTTGACGTACATATCCTGAAGGCCACCATCCACACGCTGATTGAAAACCGGAAGATGATTCGCAACCGCTTCCGCTCGGCCGCCACAGCCTTACCGGAAGAAGCCGGTACGCCTATTGAACTTCCTACCAGCCTGGACGACGAGTTCATCCAAAAGGTAACTGAGCTGGTCAAAGAAGGATTGGGGAAGAACTTCAATGTGGACACGTTGTGTGCTTCAGTCAACATGAGCCGTACCAGCTTCTACAATAAAATCAAGGCACTGACAGGCATCGCCCCGGCGGAGTTCATCCGGAACATCCGGATGCAGGAAGCGGCACTGATGCTGAAAAGCCAGCGCTATACCGTAGCGGAAGTATCCGACAAGATGGGCTTTGCCGATCCGAAATACTTTACCGACACCTTCAAGAAGTTTTACGGAGTACCTCCCAGCATATACATGAAGAAAAACTAAAAAAGACAGACAATATGAATTTTTATGTAAGATCATTTCTCATCTTCTTCCGTATCGGCGTCTTCACCATCGGTGGAGGGTATGCCATGGTCCCACTGATTGAAGCCGACTTGGTGGACAAACGGAAATGGATCAGCAAAGAAGACTTTCTGGACTTAATGGCTCTGGCACAAACAGTACCGGGCATCTTTGCCGTCAATATAGCCATCTTCATCGGCTATAAACTAAAAGGATTCTGGGGAGCTTTCTGGATGGCTCTAGGCACCATTCTGCCTTCTTTTCTCATCATCCTGGCCATCGCCCTCTTCTTCCGGCAATTCCAGCATGTGGAAGCCGTGGAACGTGTATTCAAGGGAATCCGTCCGGCAGTGGTAGCCCTGATTGCCGCTCCCACTTTCAAGATGGCCAAATCGGCCCGTATCAACCGATACAACATCTGGATTCCGGTGGTTTCCGCACTGCTGATATGGCTTATCGGCTTTTCCCCCATCTACGTCATTATTCTCAGTGGAGTGGGAGGATATCTTTATGGACGTTACCAAAAGAAATATAACTAACACATAGGAGTAAAACAATATGGCTTTATTATTACTGAAACTATTCTATACATTTTTCAAGATAGGCTTGTTCGGGTTTGGAGGCGGCTACGCCATGATTTCAATGATACAGGGAGAGGTAGTGACACGTTACGGCTGGCTCAGTTCTTCCGACTTTACCGACATCATCGCCATCAGTCAGATGACTCCCGGTCCTATCGGAATCAATTCGGCCACTTATGTGGGCTATACGGCCATGGTCAATGCCGGTTACTCACACAGCATAGGTATCCTGGGCTCGACCGTAGCCACCCTTTCCGTGGTGCTTCCCTCATTTATCCTAATGGTCTTTATCAGCCGTTTCTTTCTGAAATACCAGCGTCATCCGGCTGTGGAAAATGTATTCAAAGGCCTTCGTCCGGGAGTGGTCGGACTGCTGGCTGCCGCCGCACTGGTACTGATGAACGGTGAGAACTTCGGAACAGATACCTACCAGATTGTGGTAAGTATCCTGCTCTTCCTTGCGGCCTTCATCGCTTCACACCGGTATAAGATAAACCCGATTCTGCTGATTGTCTGCAGCGGTGTACTAGGATATTTCCTGTACTAGCACTTAATCCTCCTCATTCTCCGGCAATATAGACTGGGGAGTGGGGATGGAAAAGTCATGGTCGGCAAACAAAGATGCCAATCCGGAAATCTGCTTCAGACGGAGCAGTTCGTCCCGGTCCATTCCAATGTTCTTCATAATCCATTTATCCGACATGCCAGCCTGTGTCAGCTCTGCCACGATGTGAGTCATCAGTCCGATGTCATGAGTACCTCTTGCCCGGTTGTGACGAATGGTAGACCCCATGCGATGGGACAAGTCTTTGTCGATTACCACCACCGGCAACATTCCTTTTTCCCGTTCATAAATACGCTTGGACGTTTTCAGCACCTGATAGCGGTGAAAACCGTCCACAATGATATACTTGTCGTTTTCCTTGTCATAATAACACACACAAGGCATGGTAAACCCATCCTCCCAAATGGACAATTCCAATAACTTCATCTCGGGAGGTGCCACTACGTTCGGGTTATAATCATTGGCACACACCTTCTCAACCGGTACTGCTTTCACATTATATACCGGACTTTTCTCTTCTTTTACGTCCATATCTTTTTATATTGCTGCAAAATATAATCTTTCATCTTCTTTTCCTCCTTGCTCACGGCAAACCCCATGTATTTGCACGCATAATCATTGCGGAGGATGCACAGGCACATCCGTTTGTAGGTCGGTATTTCCCGAAATTCCGGAATGTCAATGTCATCGAGGTATTCCATCATCACCGGACGTTTGGTTGTTTTGTAATTACTCTTGCTTCTCACGGTAATCGGTATCTTCATCTCTTCCAGTTTGGCAATGGTTTCATCGCTCAGGCATCCTCCCTTGGTTCTCCAGAACTTGATGCTGGTATGAAGCTTGCTCAGATACCCTCTTCGGGTCTCTTCCGGAAGCGTGGAAAGCAGGAATTCCATAAACGACTTCCACGTATGTCCTTCCGGCAACTTGATTCCTCCATGCCCCATGGCCCGAGTACCTCCATACAAGGCTGAAAAATTCACTCCATTTACACGTCCAATCATCTTGCCCCACGTGTCGGGTTCAATGACTTTATACAAACGCAGACTTTCAATCGCTTCGCTGATAAACGGACTGGCCACACGCTGCCGCTCCAGACTGACGCCTGCATAATAATATAAATCATACAGACGGTTATAATCCCACCCAAATCTTCCATTGGCCGTCCAGACGTCGGTGGTCTTCCAATCGTAAATGGGATAAAGATTATACACATCGTTCGCAATCTTGGAACTCCATTGGTATTTATGATAAAGCTGCTGCTTCAACCCTCCGTAAATCGTACGCCAGCGGTTATAGCTTTCTTGGGTACGGATACCCACCAGACAGGCTGTACGTACCGCCTTTTTCTTTTCATGCAACCACGCGGCAAAACGTAACTGGAACTCATAATCCCACATATTGTTGTGAAAAAAAGGGAAATCACTGGCTTTCAACACTCCATCGGGCATCTTACGAACCCATATATCCCGCAACTTTTCATCCCACGGACGCCAGTAATGCTGATACATGGACGTACAAGTTCTCACCTTGAAAGGTACGCAAATCCGATACACTTCAAGGATATCCTTATTCTGCTCCAGTATCCTTTCTACGAATTCAATGGTATGCGCATATTGCACTTCATAATCCATAAAAAAGACTCCCAGCTTGATGTGCAGTTTATTTCTACGGATATAGTCTATACACAGATTCAACAGCACACCGCTGTCTTTTCCTCCCGAAAACGACACGTAGACATTGTCAAATTCCTTAAATAAAACTGACAGGCGTTCCTGAGTCAACTCATACACATTTTTCTCGTTTTCAGTCTTTTTCATTCTTTCTCCTCATTTTTAGATAGGTACTCCACGTACGTTCCACTTCAAACTTCCGAACCGAAAAAAACGATTCATGAACTTTCTGCACCACAGCTTCCAATGTCTTATCCGTATCCTGGAATTCGCCTATCACAGCTTCCAGCAAACCTGCAAACACTGACTCATCGTCATTTTCCACATAATAATTATTAATGACGATTGCCTTTTTCCGTATCTCTACCGGAAAGAAACCTACTACTTTTTTTTGCTGAAATGCCACAAACCAGTTAAATGAGTCACTGGTCTTAAACGGATAGTTATGATTATATTTGAGAATTTCCGGATTCATCACCAAAGGAGCCACACAATGATACAAATTTGGGGATGTTCCTGCCATTTTCACTACATTCACCATAAAATTCTATCTTTCAGTAAAACATAGCAAAAATAGAAAATTCTTCCAGAAATTCTCTTCCGGGAAATTATATATTTTCCAACAAATCTTTAAAAGAAGTATAACACACAGTTTGTCCATTACCCCCTGTGTAAAAAAGCCGATTGGGAGCAACGACTTCCAACTGGGGCAGTTTTTGTTCCACAGGAGATGCCTCCAGACAAAAATAATGATGCCGGTTCAATGCGTTCTGAGCCCAATGCCGCAGTATCTCATCGGCTGCCCTCAATACGATAAATTTCTCCCCCGACACTTCCGGAGAAAAACCTCCATGCATCAGGTCGAACTTGATATGCGGACGTTCACGAAACAAGGTGTCCATCCGGTTGCCTAATATCAGGTCTTCCGTCACCCCGCACTCCAGCCCGCCCGAAGAAAGAAGCCACAGACGGTCGGCCAGCACAAGGGCCTGCTCAATGTCGTGCGTGGACAAAAGAATGGCCCTGTTTTCTTCCACAGCCAGCCGATGCAACAGGTTCATGATTTCAATCCGGCTCACCACATCCAGAAAAGCCGTCGGCTCATCCAACAGAATCAACGGACATTCCTGTACCAGCGCTTTGGCTATCATCACCTTCTGCCGTTCTCCATCCGAAAGCTCCGCCATGTAACACCGGGCCTTATGCGCAATCTCCACTGCCTGAAGCGCATGCTCCACCAGCCGTTTATCCTCTTTATTTAACCTCCCGAAAAATCCCGTATAAGGCTGGCGTCCCAAGGCCACCAACTCATAGACCGTAAGTCCTCCCGCCTGTGTGCGGTCGGTCAACACCACTCCGATGGTTCTCGACAGTTCCCGCTCGGAATACGCCGACAAATCACGCCCTAACAACCTTAATCCACCTGACAAGGAAGGCTGGGCAGCCGCCAATGTACGGAGCAAAGTCGATTTTCCAGCCCCGTTAGCTCCTAACAGACAGGTCAATTCTCCACGGAAAAGCTGAAAGTTCAACCCGACATGTACTTCCGTCTGCTTCTTTCCTACCTGATACCCGATGGTCAGGTTTTCTCCCTCTACTACAATTTCCGATTGCCTCATCAGTTAAAATATTGGATTCGACGTTGGTTTATAATGACATAAATAATGACCGGAGCCCCCAGAATCGGAGTGACCGCATTCAAAGGAATGACTCCCGATTCGCCCGGAAGCACACAAAGCAAATTGCACAACAAGGCCAAAGCCCCACCGGAAAGCAAGGTGACCGGCATCAAGGAATTATGGTTGGAAGTTCCCAGCATCAGGCGTGCCAGATGAGGTACTGCCAGCCCGATAAAAGCCACAGGCCCACAGAAGGACGTGGTTACGGCAGTCAACAAGCCCGTGGCGAGCAACAGCCAATTACGTACCCGCCGGATATTTATGCCCAGATTCTCGGCATAACGCGGACCCAAAAGCAAGGCATTCAACGGCTTGATCAAGAGAACCGCCACCACCAGTCCGGCCAAAGTCAGCAGCGAAAAAGCGGGGAGTTGCTCCAAGGAAACACCGCCGAAGTTTCCCATCCCCCACACCATATACGATTGCACCCCTTCTGCCGTAGCAAAGAAATTCAACAGCGAAATCAGAGACGAGGCAATATAGCCAATCATGATGCCGGCAATGAGCAACATGATATTACTTTTAATCAAAGAAGACAAAAACAGAATCAGGAGCAACACCGCCACAGCCCCCAGAAAGGCTCCCAGAATGACTGAAAAGAAACCGGAAAGCGTGAACACGCCCGTCGCAACGGTACCTCCTCCGGCCAACATCACCAAAGCGACTCCCAGACTGGCTCCCGAACTGATTCCCAAAATGGAGGAATCGGCCAACGGGTTGCTGAATACCGTCTGCAACATCAGTCCGGAAGCAGAGAGTGCCGCCCCACAGAGCAAGGCCGTCACGCACTGCGGAAAACGAGATTCCCAAACGATATAGGTCCAACTGGCTTTCGCCGCCTCTTCTCCTCCCAAAATGCGCACCACTTCCCGTGCCGGTATATCCACCGAACCAAGAAACAGATTGGCCACCACCAAAAGAACAATCAGGAAGGCCAAGCCGACAAATACCACATAATTCTTTTTGTCCGAAACCATCATTCCGCTAATTTACTAAAATATTTCGGTTCATATCCTTCCAGCAATTCCGGATGGAAGATTTTTACCATATCTTTCAGCAAAACCTCGGGATGAAAAGGCGATTCTTCGTAGAACGGAATCCGATGAGTGTTGCATCCGTAAATCCGACGTTCCCGAAATGCCTTGAAACGGGCATACAACGAATAGTCTTTCTGCAATTCCCGATAAGTTTTATCATGCGGCTGGTTGTACTTTATCAGCCAGAAATCGGCATTTTCTCCTTTATCGAACACCGTTTCAAAAGCCATGGGCACCGAACCGCTGTTCGGTAATTCCGCAAAGACATACTCTGCCCCGGCATCTGCGTACAAACGTCCCGTCGTACTCTGCCCCCCGGCGATGTACCAAGCGGAACCGTATTTCAAGTCACTCAAAACCGTAGGATGAGAGGTTGCTTTGGATGCCAAAACCTTCACCGCCAAGTATTCCTTTTCTATCTGTGCAAAAAGCGAATCACCTTTCTGCGCCTGCCCCACCAGCAGGCCGTAGAAGCGCAGCCATTCGGCACGGCCCAACGGAGAAGTCTCCATATAGTCCGCACATTCTATCACGGGCACGCCCAGCTTCCCTACCCGTCCGTAACCGCCACTGTTTTCAAATGGAGAAAGCAGAATGGCATCCGGATGCAGGTCAATGATTTTTTCGATATCCGGATTCATACTGTTTCCACAGTCTACCACCGTACCCTTCCGGCATCCGTCCTGTATTTCCGGCATCTTGAAATATTCCAGGTTGCAAACGCCCTTGATACTCTTTTCGCAACCCAGCTCCTTCAGCACACTTCCATGTACTACTGAATACACTACCGCCCGCTCCAAAGGCACACGCACCACGGTGCCCTCCGGCAGATTTTCCGGCACCGGCCGTGTCTTGTCCGTCAACAGGTAGGTATGCAGCGTTTTCAGCGTATCCCATGGATTACGGATAGAAACCATCGTATAATCCGGAAACTTCACCACCGACAAGTTGGTGGCATACTTCATTTTCAGGGTATCTCCTCCCTCCTGAACAGAAGAAGTCTTGCTTCCTCCGCCACAGGCAAAGAGAAGCAAGACTAAAGTTACTATATGGGCAGATAGTAAAATTTGTTTCATAAAACTCAATCAATAAAAACGATGGTTTTCGGGTTCTGGCCGCCGCAATCAAACTTTTCGATAAAGTTTCCGTTGCGGTCAAAGCGGTACATCGTACCATCTGAATTTGAATAGAAAGTCACGCCAATGTAAATGTCTCCATTCTTGTCGTCCACACTCATCATATACACACTTGAAGTGGCCAGTTCGGCCGGCGCATTTTTCAAGAAAGAAGACGAATGGACAGTAGCCGTCTTCACATCATAAGAGAAGAAAGTATTGGTCGTGCTCGTATGGGGCCAGTTCGAATAATCCGTTTCCGAATTTACGAAATACACCTTATCATCGCCTACGGTCATATTGGTAGCCACTCCCAATGCAGTAGATTTGTAATTATCTTTCGGATCAATCATCTGAGCAGAATACCCCTTGTCAGCATAATTTCCCCAAGAGATAAGAAATATCTTTCCATCCTCTTCCAACACCTGATTCGGATTGAGATCTACCGTCAACGTGGTTTCCAACTTCATGTCAGCTGCATTGATGACAAACAAATCGGTATGGTACTGATATCCTGCATCATTCTTGGTATAGGAATTAGCCACATACAACTTGCCGTCACATTCTGCAATACCTTCCAAATTGGCTCCTCCCTCAAACGTAGCTACCACCTGCAAGGTATTGGCATCCAGCTTTGTAACCCGTCCACCGTATTGTGTCATATAAATGTAGCCATTTTCGGCTGCCAGGTAACGAGGATCACCTTCCGAAGCAGGAATCGCATAACGCTGCTTTTCCACTCCGGCCGTATTCATCCGAATCAGATACCTGGAACCGGAAATGATGGCATAAAGGTCATTGTTATATTCAATCATAGTCTGACCGGTATCCCCTAATTTTGCCTGATTCTGCGTATAAAAAATATCCTTGATAAAATCTGCATCCTTATCCGGTGCATAAAAAGACAAGGTCGCGTTATTCGCCCCCTGCGTTCCTTCGTTCAAAATAAATGCCCGATGTGCAGGAAGGGTCACTTGTGAGCCACTGTCGTCGAACAACTCCTTATCTTCACTACAAGCTGCCAATGAAGCCCCCAATGCCACCGTGCAGCACAAACTGAAAAATAACTTTCTAAATTGCATAACTATTTAAAATTAAAAATGAATAGCAGCTGTCAACTTCCATGAACGTCCCGGCATCGGATAATATTTTATCACCTCGTACTGCTCGTTCAGGAAGTTAATCAAATCGGCCTGTAATCTCAGCCTACATTTAGAGAAAGAAAACTGTCGGGAAAGCGTCAATGTCTGCTCCACGTAGCCTTCTATCTCATTCTCCGGGATATTCTGTGAGAAATAATATCTTTTTCCTACTCCAATCACACTATACCCCAGTTTCACCCAAGGAGTCTCCAGAATCACGGAACCATTTCCATTGTGTTCCGGCGTGTAAGGCAACTGGTCTTTGTAGCTTTTGGAGGTAGGGTCTGTCAAATCGATGGCTTTCTGCCAGGTATAACTGCCCGACACATCGGCTCTGAATCCACTTCCCAACGGAATTCCCATGGAAAGCGTGACATCCGCCCCCCAGATATGAGCTTTTCCATAATTGGCCATCTTCCATACATAAGTGGAAGGGAAAGCCACAATCTTGTCTGTCACCTGATTGAAATACACGTCGCCCGTAAACGTCAGGTAATCCCAGATTCCATTCTTTTTCGCCCCCCATGTCACGCCAACGTTATATTCCTTGGCCTTTTCCGGACGAAGGGAACGGTTTCCCAGCCGATAATAATACAAGTCATTGAAGGTCGGCGTACGGAATGTACTTTTATACATCGCACGCAAAAAGAAATCCTGCTCGCTGAAAGGCTTCCAGTTCACCGAAAAAGAAGGAGACAGTTTCTTCAAATCCGCCGGTTTTTCTCCACTCTCTACATGCTCATTGAGGTAGGTATTGACCAAGGAAGCATCCATCTGCACACTCCCCCATTGATAACGGGCATGCAAGGCTGTCAGCGAAGTGAGACGGGTAGGAAACGGACAATCCGGCAAATTACTGTCGAGGGTATTCACCGCCAAGTCCTGTGCCAACGACAAGGAAAAACCTGTGAAGGGCTGATACAAAACGGCTCCCGATGCATAATATTCATGCTGGGTGTAATGGTCGGTAGACACACCTCCTTCATACTGTGCTCCCTTATCCTGGTATTTGTTCCACGCATAATTGTATTTCGCCTGCACCTGCAACGACCACTTTTCGGAAATCTTATCCTGATACTTGGCCTGCACAAACACATTCTTGTCCCACAAGCGTTCATTCGAAACCGGGTTATAGAGAATCACAGCCCCCGGAAGCCCCCGTTCCGACTGGTAATAATAAGCCTTGACGCTCAGCTTCTGATTCTCCCGAAAGTCATGAAACAGATTCCATTCCGTGTGCCAAGAATTTACTTCTGAATTATTTCTTTTTTCTGTCTGCGTATATTTCCCGTTTTTCAGCAGGAAAGGATATTGTCCGTCCGACCGTAAATAATCCCCGTCGACCGACAACACCGTCCGTTCACCCAACTGCTGTCCATAGCGAAAATAAGGATTGACCAACCCGAAAGAGCCTCCTTTTGCCTGAAACAGCAACTGCCATTTCCGGTCGCCCAGAAATTCCGGACGCGAAGTCTCTATGTTCAGCACACCTGCCGACGCATACAACCGGGCCGACTGAAGCATATCTTCATTCTGCCCTACACTCAACGACAAAGATTGTACATTATCCAATGAAAAGCGACCGATATCTATCTGTCCCGCCTGACAGTTACTGACTGCCACCCCATCGTAGCTGATAGCCGTATGAGCCGCTCCCATGTTACGGACAGAAACCGTCTTCAGTCCTCCCGTACCCCCATAATCACGCACGTCCGTCCCCGCAAAACGACGAACCGCATCGGCCATGTTCTGGATTCCCAAATCGTCCATCATGTCCTTTCCCAGACGTTGTACCGGAACTACGGAGGAAATTTTGTTCGCCGACCTCCGCACGCTCACCGTCACATCCGGAATCTGATGCACTTTTCCCGTAATGCTGTCCGAATCGGCCTGCTGTGCAAAAACGCTCCCTACTCCTGCAAGGACACACAGACACACGACTATAAAAAAGCGATACCCGACCCTGAAAGCCGGTTCTTTCCATCTTTTCATTTAAATTTTTAATTGTAATTCTACATTACGCACGTTCTTGCCATCCTTTCCTCGAGAATGCAAGCATGACTTCGTTTTGCAGGTCTTCTGACTTACTCCCGTTTGCCTTGCCTTCCCATCTTTCATTGAAAGACAGTGGCCTTGTAGTCGGTAGACAAACGTCGAAACGCTGGAGTTCACAGCAGCGGGACTGTTCGGGACTTCCACCCGATTCCCTTTTCATCCGTGATTTCGCCGAATGGAAATCAACACGGAACAAAACATTGCAAATATACGGTTTTCTCGAAAAACAGAGATGAATTTCTACAAAATTATCGTATAATCCCATCGAAAAGCCCCACGGATACTTATGCAACTTGCTCACACAGAATGTATCCATCCCATCCACTGTAAGATTTTCCCCTTACACATTCTTTGAAACGTCCTCGCATATTCTTCAGAACTCCTCCACAAATTCTCTGTTCCACTGTTTGGTTTTTATATTTCACACTGTGAAATACATATCCCACACTGTGGTTTTTATATTCCACAGTGTGGGACAGAGAATTTGTAAGGAAGTCTTCACTTTTATGCAAGGATGCCTAAAAAAATGCGACGGATGAAATTTCATCAAAAAATGCACAAAAATTTTCATGAAAAGCCCTTATCCACAAAACATTTTCCTACCTTCGGGCATTTAATATTTACACAAAGCTTTACTTTTATTCTTTTATTAATCACTAAGGCATTATGATTTTTACGGCAGAAAACATTTTGATGATTGGGTCAATCCTTATTTTTTCCAGTATTCTTATCAGCAAGACCGGATACCGGTTTGGAATCCCTACCCTCTTGCTCTTTCTTGTAGTGGGTATGCTCTTTGGAAGCGACGGACTGGGATTGCAGTTCAACAGCGCTTCGGATGCACAGTTCATCGGCATGATAGCATTGAGTATCATTCTGTTCTCCGGAGGTATGGACACCAAATACACCGACATCAAACCGGTACTCACTCCGGGAATTGTTCTGTCGACCGCCGGCGTCCTGCTCACTACTTTGCTGACCGGTGTCTTCATCTTTTATATTTCCGACTGGAACCAGACCAACATCGAGCTGACCTTGCTCACATCCTTGCTGCTGGCCGCCACCATGTCGTCTACCGACTCGGCGTCTGTGTTCAATCTGCTCCGTTCGCAGCGGATGAACCTGAAGCAGCATCTTCGCCCGATGCTGGAACTGGAAAGTGGAAGTAACGACCCGATGGCCTACATGCTGACCATCGTGCTGATACAAATCATCTCCAGCGGAAGCCATCCCGACTTTCTGCTCATCACGAAAGATTTGCTGGTACAGTTCTTTTTCGGAGGAGTTATCGGTTATGCCATGGGACGCTTCAGTGTATGGCTCATCAACCGCATCAACCTGTCGAACAGCTCTCTCTACTCCATCCTTCTGCTCAGTCTGGTATTCATCACCTTTACCATTACCGACCAACTGAAGGGCAATGCCTACCTGGCTGTGTATATCATGGGCGTGATTCTGGGAAACACCAAACTGGCTTTCCGGAAAGAAATCAATACCTTTATGAGTGGACTGACCTGGCTCTTCCAGATTATCATGTTCCTCACCTTGGGATTGCTGGTCAACCCGCACGAAATGCTCGACTTAGCTGCGGTGGCCTTGCTGATTGGTGCCTTCATGATTATCGTGGCACGCCCGCTCAGCGTGTTCCTCTGCCTGCTGCCGTTCCGGAATATCACCGCCAAAGGCAAACTATTTGTGTCATGGGTCGGCTTAAGAGGGGCTACTCCCATCATTTTTGCCACCTACCCCGTACTGGCCCAGATTGAAGGCTCCCAACAGCTGTTCAACATTGTCTTTTTCATCACCCTCCTGTCATTGGTGGTTCAAGGGATGACCATTACAAAGGCCGCCAAGCTGCTGCACTTGGACTTGCCGGCTCCCAAGGAAGGCAATGAATTTGGAGTAGAACTTCCGGATGAAATCGACACCCGCCTGAACGACCTCACCTTGACTCCAGAAATGCTGGCCACGCAAAACAAGCTGGCCGACATGCAGATTCCCAAAGGCACACTGGTGATGTTGGTGAAACGAGGCAGTGAGTTTCTCATCCCCAACGGGCAAATGGAACTGAAACCGGGAGACAAACTGCTACTCATCTCTGAGAACAAACACAAGCCGGCTGATTAATCCTCAGCCAGCTTGCGTTTCAAGTATTCATAAAAGTCATATTGTGCCCGCACGTCGTCATTCCCCGGTTTCCGTTTAAAGACATTCTGCAAATGATTGTCCACCCAGCAGGCCTTCCGGTTGGCCGAAAGCTGCAGGTTCAACATGTCGGTCAGTTCCTGCCGGAGCTTCCCGTCCAGAATGGGAGTGACCGCTTCGATGCGGCGATACAAATTGCGGCGCATCCAGTCGGGTGAACCGATAAATATTTTCGGGTCACCCCCGTTGCCGAAATACCACACACGGGCATGCTCCAAAAACGTATCCACAATGCGGGTGACCCGAATATTCCGACTGAACGACTCTCCGGGCACCAGACAACAAATGCCCCGCACAATCAAGTCAATCTGTACTCCCGCCTCACTGGCCCGATACAGTTCGTCAATCATGGCCGTATCCTGCAAGGCATTCATCTTCAGAATGATTCGTCCCGGCTTTCCTTTACGCACCAAGTCGATTTCTTTTTGAATCAACTGTTTGAGTTCCGGCAACAAGTTGAAGCGGGCAATCAGCAGACGTTTGAAATGAGGTTCCTTCACCTCTTTTCTCAACACACGGAACAAGGTGTACATGTCTTCCACAATCTGCTTGTTGCACGTGTACAAGGCAATGTCCGCATAAATTTTCGCGGTCTTCTCGTTGAAGTTCCCCGTACTGACATACGCATAGCTTCGCAAACGTTCTCCCTTGTCGTTCTCCCGAAGCACCAAGGCCACCTTCGCGTGAACTTTCAACCCCGGAATACTGAAGATGATGTCAATCCCCGCCTTCCGCATCAGTTCTGCGGTTGCCAGATTATTCTCTTCATCAAAACGAGCTTTCAGTTCCACGAACACCGTGACATGCTTCCCGTTCCGGGCCGCCGCAATCAAGGCATTGATCACCTCCGAATGTTCCGCCACCCGATACTGCGTAATCATGATCTCCCGACAGAACGGGTCACGTACGGCCTCATACAGAAAACGGATGAAATGCTCAAAGCTGTGATACGGGTAATAGAGCAGCATGTCGCGTTTGGCTATCCGCCGATACATGAAATGCTTTTCGTTCATCCCCGGTAAACACATCGGCTGCGGCTTGACCATCTGTGGAATATCCGGATTCGGGTTCGGCAGGAACGACAGGTTTTCCAGATTCAAATGCTTGTCGCCCGGCACCAGTTCCTCCCGGTTGATGCCCAGCGCTTCCACCAGCGCATCCAGAAACTCCGCCGGCATCTTCCGGTCGTACACAAAACGACAGATGGCCCCAATCTTCCGTTTCTTCACTTTCTCCTTCAGCTTCTCCACCATGCTTTCTGCCGGCACATCATCCACAAACACGTCGGCATCCCGTGAAATCTTGCAACAATAGCTGCACTCCACCTCATACCCCACAAACATTTCCTGCAAATTCGCCTTGATGATATCCTCCAGGAACATCAGATAATAATTCCCGTCATGAAAAGGCAATTCCACAAAACGGGGCACTTTGCTATATGGCATCTTGATAAGATAGTAGTCCGACTTGTCCGCTCCGGGCTTCCGGACTTTCACCGCCAGATACAGCCGCTTGTCGCGCAAAAAGAAACGTACGTTTCCCGGTTCTATCTTCATCGGCTGGAGATAAGGGAAGACTTCTTCCATGAAAAAACGATGCACAAACTCCTTGTGGAAGTCCTCTACCTCACTCTTACTCTGATAAAAGACGACATGATTCCGCCGCAGTTCAGGAAGTATCTTCTGCTCATAAATGCGCACACGGTCCTCCAGCTGGCGGTTCACCACCTCCGTAATGCGCCGAATCAGGGCATGCGCTTCCTCCACCGTCATATCCTCACTCTTTCCTCCAGAGGCTACCGCCTTGTGTTCCGCCACACGCACCTGGTAAAACTCTTCCAGATTGGACGAATAAATCGAAATGAAATTGATTCTTTCATACAAAGGGAGGCTGTCATCGTCAGCTTCCAGCAATACACGATAGTTGAACGCGAGCCAGCTGATGTCGCGGTTGAAATATTTATAGTGGCTTTCCATACATAGAATCCTTCAAGGTTTGCTCAAATGTACTATCTTTGCCGGACAAAAACAACAGAAAAATGAAAAGAATAGGACTTCTGTCCGATACCCATGGCTATTGGGACGAACGTTACCTGAAATATTTTGACACCTGCGACGAAATATGGCATGCCGGAGACATCGGCTCACAGGAAGTGGCCGACCGACTGGCTGCCTTCCGTCCTCTCCGGGCCGTATATGGAAATATCGACGGGCAGGACATGCGCCTCCGCTTCCCTGAGATCAACCGTTTCCAGTTGGAAGGAGCCGACGTACTGATGAAACACATCGGAGGATACCCGGGGAAATACGACCCTTCCGTCCGGCAGATTCTCGCCACACAGCCCCCGCAGCTGTTTATCAGCGGACACTCCCATATCCTGAAGGTGAAATACGACCCTCGCCTGCACCTGCTGCACATCAATCCGGGGGCCGCCGGGAAATATGGTTTCCATAAAGTGCGTACCTTGGTACGCTTCTCCATAGCCGACGGAAATTTCTCCAATCTGGAGGTTATCGAACTGAATGATTAAAGTTTGAAAAGTCTTGTTGCATTCAAAAATCTTTCCGAAATTTGCACTCAAAATAGAAAAACGATATGAAAACTTATCTAGTTACTGGAGCCGCCGGATTCATCGGTGCCAATTATATCAAATATATCCTGGGCAAACATGATGACATCAAGGTAATCATTCTGGATGCTTTGACATACGCGGGAAACCTGGAAACCATTTCATCCGACATCGACAACGAACGCTGCTTCTTCGTAAAAGGAAACATCTGCGACCGCGACCTGGCCGACCGACTGTTTGCTGAGTACAAATTTGACTACATCGTGAACTTCGCCGCCGAGAGCCATGTGGACCGCAGCATCGAAAATCCGCAACTTTTCCTGCAGACGAACATCCTGGGTACACAAAACCTGCTGGATGCCGCACGCCGTGCATGGGTAACCGGAAAAGACGAGAACGGCTATCCTACATGGAGAAAAGGAGTCCGCTTCCACCAGGTATCTACTGATGAAGTGTATGGTTCTTTGGGAGCAGAAGGCTATTTCACCGAAGAAACCCCTCTTTGCCCGCACAGTCCGTACAGCGCTTCCAAGACCAGTGCCGACCTGATTGTCATGGCTTATCGGGATACCTACAAAATGCCGGTGACCATCAGCCGCTGTTCCAATAACTATGGACCATATCATTTCCCGGAAAAGCTGATTCCGCTGATTATCAAAAACATTCTGGAAGGGAAAAGACTTCCCGTATATGGCAACGGAACCAACGTACGCGACTGGCTGTACGTGGAAGACCACTGCAAGGCCATCGACATGATTATCAACAAAGGTAAAGACGGAGAAATCTACAATGTAGGCGGCCACAACGAGAAACAGAACATTGAAATTGTCAAACTGACCATCGCCACCATTCATCGGATAATGACCGAGCAACCCGAGTATCGGAACGTGCTCAAAAAGAAAGAAATGACTGCCGACGGACAAATCAGCATTGACTGGATCAACGATTCATTGATTACCTTTGTCAAGGACCGGTTGGGACACGACCAGCGCTACGCCATCGACCCCACCAAGATTACCCGCGAACTGGGATGGACACCCGAAACCAAGTTTGAGGACGGTATTGTCAAAACCATCAAATGGTATCTCGACCATCAGGCATGGGTGAAGAATGTCACCAGCGGAGAATACCAGAACTATTACGAACATATGTACAAGAATCGCTGAAAAGCAACTTCTTTATCACTTTATAGAATGTCATTCCGGAAAGCAGTTTCCAGAATGACATTTTTTATTTCCCCTTGTTGATTTTCATTTTATCCATCCATACAAATAAAATAAAAACATTTTGATAAGTTATTTCACATTTCGCTTGCATATTTACAAAATACATCTATCTTTGCAAGCAAAACAAACAATTAAAGAAATAAAGAAATGAGTTACCTTATAAAACCTGTCGGCTACAAGCCGTTGCTTGACATGAAACAAACCGAACTGGGTATCAAGCAGATTAAAGAATTCTTCCAGCAGAACCTTTCTTCCGAACTTCGCTTGCGGCGTGTAACCGCTCCTTTGTTCGTACTGAAAGGAATGGGTATCAACGACGACTTGAACGGTACGGAACGTCCGGTTACCTTCCCGATAAAGGACTTGGGCGACCAGCAGGCGGAAGTGGTTCATTCACTGGCCAAATGGAAACGACTGACCTTGGCCGACTACAAAATAGAACCGGGCTACGGCATCTATACCGACATGAACGCAATTCGTGCCGACGAGGAACTGGGCAACATCCACTCCCTGTATGTGGACCAGTGGGACTGGGAACGGGTTATCACGCCGGAACAACGGACAGTAGATTTTCTGAAAAGCATCGTGACCCGTATTTATGCGGCCATGCGACGCACGGAATACATGATTTGTGAGATGTATCCGCAAATCAAATCCTTCCTGCCGCACGACGTGCATTTCATCCACTCGGAAGATTTGTTGCAGATGTACCCCGGCAAAACTGCCAAGGAACGTGAGAACCTGATTACCGAACGTTTCGGGGCTGTATTCATCATCGGCATCGGCAACAAGCTGAGCAACGGACAACCGCACGACCTACGTGCCCCCGACTACGATGACTACACCACCATCGACCCGAAGACCGGACTGCCGGGACTGAACGGAGACTTGCTGGTATGGAACGACGTACTGCAGCGCGCTTTTGAAATATCTTCCATGGGTATCCGTGTGGACAAAGCTGCCATGCTCAAGCAGCTGGAACTGGCCGGAAAAGAAGAACGCACCAAACTCTATTTCCACCAGCGTCTGCTGAACGACACCTTGCCGCTCACCATCGGAGGAGGTATCGGACAGTCACGTCTGTGCATGCTTTACCTGAAGAAAGCCCACATCGGAGAAATCCAAGCCAGCATCTGGCCGGAAGAGATGCGCAAAGAATGTGCGGAACTGGGCATGCAGCTCATCTGAGACAAACACACACAATTATAACCATCCCCTTGTTTCCACTCCACGGAGAGCAGAAGCAAGGGGATTCATTTTTTCAGAAATAATCTGTTCGATTTCAATTACCAGTTGATGGGTGTCTCGCCATGAGCCACCAGATACTCGTTGGTACGGCTAAAATGCTTGTTGCCAAAGAATCCATTGTAGGCCGACAAAGGCGAAGGATGTACGGAAGTCAACACCAGATGCTTGTTGCGGTCGATAAAAGCTCCCTTCTTCTGGGCATAAGAACCCCACAAGATGAACACCAGATGTTCTTTCTGCTCGGCCAGTACCCGAATGGCCGCATCCGTAAATTCCTCCCAACCTCTCCGTTGATGGGAACCCGCCTGATGCGCCCGCACCGTCAACGTAGCGTTCAACAGCAGTACCCCCTGTTCTGCCCAACGGGTCAAGTTCCCGCTTGTCGGCATCGGAGTGCCCAAATCGTCGTGAATCTCCTTGAATATATTCTGCAAAGAAGGCGGGAACGGTACGCCATCATTCACCGAAAAGCACAGTCCATGCGCCTGTCCCGGTCCGTGATACGGATCCTGCCCGATAATCACCACCTTCACCTTATCAAAAGGGCAAAGGTTGAACGCATTGAAAATCAACCGTCCGGGAGGATATACCGTGGTCTGCTTGTATTCCTGACGGACAAAATCCGTCAGCCGGACAAAATAATCCTTTTCAAACTCCGGGGCCAACGCCTTTTTCCATCCTTCTTCTATCTGTACGTTCATACTATCTTGATTAAATGATTAATCCCAAAGATTCAACTTGTTTTTCTTCGCTTCTTCCAGTGACACCGTCTTCACCACTTTCTGCTTGTTCTTGTCGCGCAAGGCCTGATACTCCTCGTTCAACGCCTCCACAAAAGCCGGACGCTGTTCCGGATTCAGCAGTTTGGCAGCCACCAGCGCATTTTGCGAAGCATCCTTCATATACACCACCGGCGCATGATATACGGGCGCAATCTTCAAAGCCGTGTGCAATTTCGAGGTCGTTGCTCCTCCAATCATCACCGGCACATCCACTCCCGCACGCTGCAGTTCCGTCACCACATGCACCATTTCCTCCAATGAAGGCGTAATCAGTCCGCTCAACCCTACGATATCCACTTTTTCCCGGATGGCCGTCTCCACAATTTTTTCTGCCGGCACCATCACGCCCAAGTCGATAATCTCATAGTTGTTGCACGCCATGACCACCGACACGATGTTCTTCCCGATGTCGTGTACGTCACCCTTCACTGTGGCCACCAGCACCTTTCCGGCACTGCGGGCTCCTTCCTGCTTTTCCGCCTCGATGTAAGGCTGGAGAATGGCTACGGCCTTCTTCATGGTACGCGCCGTCTTGACTACCTGCGGCAAGAACATCTTACCCGAGCCGAACAAATCGCCCACATGGTTCATGCCCGCCATCAGCGGACCTTCAATGATGCTCACCGCATTCGAGTAACGGGAAAGCGCTTCCTGCAAATCCTCCTCCAGGTAGTCCGAAAGTCCTTTCACCAGTGCATACTGCAACCGTTCTTCCACCGTGGTATCTTTACGCCACAGCAACTGAGCCTCATGCCCTTCCTGCGAAGCCGTTCCTTCCTTTTCCCGCTTCAGCTGTTCCGCCGTTTCAATCAGCCGTTCTGCCGCATCCGGCCGACGATTCAGCACCACATCCTCAATCCGCTCCAGGATATCCTGCGGGATGTCCGTATAAAGCACGGAAGTGGCCGGATTCACAATACCCATGTCCATTCCCTGCTGGATGGCATGATAGAGGAACACCGCATGCATGGCCTCACGGATATAATTGTTGCCGCGGAAAGAGAACGACAAATTGCTCACTCCCCCGCTCACATGTGCTCCCGGCAAATGCTTGCGTATCCATCCGGTAGCCTGAATGAAATCGACCGCGTAATTGTTGTGTTCTTCGATACCCGTGGCCACGGCCAGCACGTTGGGATCGAAGATAATATCATGAGGATTAAATCCTACTTTATCTACCAAGATATGATAAGCCCGTTCACAGACCTCAATCTTGCGGCTGAAAGTATCGGCCTGTCCCTTCTCGTCGAAAGCCATGACGATGACAGCCGCCCCGAGCTGTTTCACCTCGCGGGCATGCGCCACAAACACATCCTCCCCTTCCTTCAAGGAGATGGAGTTGACAATGCATTTACCCTGCACACACTTCAGCCCCGCACGAATCACTTCCCACTTGGAAGAGTCAATCATAAGAGGTACACGGGCTATTTCCGGTTCCGAAGCCACCAGATTCAGGAAAGTAGTCATCTCTTCTACCGCATCCAGCAGCCCGTCGTCCATATTGACATCGAGAATCAATGCCCCATCTTCCACCTGCTTGCGGGCGATGGACAAAGCCTCCTCGTATTTCTTCTCGTTGATGAGCCGGAGAAACTTCCGCGAACCCGCCACGTTGCAGCGTTCCCCCACATTCACGAAATTGATTTCGGGTGACACTTCCAGCAGTTCCAGTCCCGACAGCCACATATACTTGTGCGGCTGCACCGGCACGCGAGGCTGTACCCCCCGAATCAAATCCTGATATTTGGCAATATATTTTTCCGTAGTACCACAACATCCACCAATGATGTTGACCAGTCCTTCGTCGATATATTCCTTCACTTCGGCCGCCATATCTTCCGGCGTCTGGTCATACTGTCCCAGCGTGTTCGGCAGTCCGGCATTCGGATACGCACTGATATAATAAGGTGCACGGGCAGCCAGTCTTTCCAGGAAAGGCTTCAACTGACGGGCCCCGAACGAACAGTTCAGTCCGATAGAGAAAATATCCGCATGTTCCACTGAAGCCAGAAACGCATCCAGTGTCTGCCCTGACAAGGTACGTCCACCCACATCCGATACGGTAACCGACAGCATCAAAGGCACCTTCCGACCCGTTTTCTCCATCGAAAGTTCCGCCGCCCGAATCGCCGCCTTGGCATTCAGCGTATCAAAAATGGTTTCAATGAGCAAGGCATCCACCCCGCCTTCCAGCAAGGCTTCCATCTGCTCGCAATAAGCCGCCTGCAATTCGTCGAAGGTCAATGCCCGGAAAGCCGGATTGTTCACGTCCGGACTCATGGAGCACGTCTTGTTGGTCGGCCCTACGGAACCCGCTACAAAACGAGGCTTCTCCGGATTCATCGCCGTAAACTCATCGGCTATCCGACGGGCCAGACGGGCGGCTGACAGATTGATTTCCCGGCAATAAGCCTCCACGTGATAATCGGCCATCGACACCGAAGTGGCATTAAACGTATTGGTTTCGATTATGTCGGCTCCCGCTTCCAGGTATTTCCGGTGAATATCTTCTATCACCTCCGGACGCGTGAGGCACAGCAAGTCGTTATTTCCTTTCAGCTGTCCCTTTGCCTCCTTGAAACGTTCCCCCCGGAAATCCGCTTCCGAGAGATTATATTGCTGTATCATCGTACCCATCGCCCCATCGAGCACCAGGATACGTTCCCGTATCAGTTGTTGTATTGTCTTTGTCTGCATAGGCATGCCTACCCTTTTAGTTTAGCGTTTGAACATGCGGTCCATCATCCGCCGGTCTTCTTTCTCTTTCAATGTCTGACGTTTGTCATACTGTTTCTTACCCTTGGCCAGCGCAATGACCACCTTGGCCAGTCCACGCTCGTTGATATACATGCGTGTAGGCACAATGGTAAAGCCCGGCTCCTCGGAAGTGCGCTGCAACTTGCGCAGTTCCTTCTTGGTCAGCAGCAGCTTACGGTCACGCCGTGCCGTATGGTTATTGTACGAGCCATAAAAATACTCGGCAATGTGCATGTTTTTTACCCACAGTTCTCCACGGGAGAAGAAACAGAACGTATCTACCAGGCTCGCCTTCCCCTGCCGGATGGACTTGATTTCCGTACCGGTCAGCACAATTCCTGCGGTGTACGTATCGATGAATTCATAATCGAACGATGCCCGCTTGTTCTTGATATTAATATTATTCGCAACTGGTCTCATCAATTCAAAATTACAGACAATTTATTAAACACAAATTCAATCATCACCGGAGAAAGCAACACCAGAATGGAAGCCACCACGGTGTAAGAAGTCAGCCTGCTCTCCGGAATATCCAGAAAACGACGTGCCCCTTCAAACACCACCACCACAGTGTACAACTGCAGAATCCAATGCAGAATCTCAATGGAAATCAATCCGTTGACCACATCGAGCACAAACAAGACCGTCATGGAATATCCCACAAACACTTGCATTTTCTCCTTTGGCACATACTTGTCGAACCATCTCCAAGTAATTTTATCCAGCAGATAAGAAGCCAGAAAAAAACCTCCAAACAAGGCCACGGCCACGGCACAGCAACGTGTCAGCGCCCATTGAAAGAACTCCGAGCTGACATCCCGTCCGATGAAGGTCCCGATAAATTCGGCCAATCCGCACAATCCAATCAGCGGATAGACATATTCAGACATCATCCGGTTTCCTTGCCCTTCGGAAGCTTCTTTCTCCCAGAAACGACCGGGGGAGGAAAGCAAAAATGCCATTTTATTGAACAATTCTTTATAATTCATTCCCAATTCTTTTCATTATGTGATGAAACGAATTGCAAATTTACAAAAAAGTATGAGATTAAGTAAAGCGGAGGTTATCTTTTCAACCTATTTAAAAGTCTGACACTCTTAAAAAGTAAAAGCTTCTCCAGTGAGGAGATACGAAGAAATAAGAAGATTTTCAGAGACTTTTGAGGACTGTTCCAAAACGCAAAAGCGTTTCAGACAAAACGTCCTTGTGTTTCAGGCAAAACGCCCTTACGTTTTGTTCAAAACTCTTTGACGTTTTCCTTCAAACGCAAGGACGTTTTAGCACGAACACAAGGGCGTTTTTTTGAAAAAAAAATCGGCATTATGAAATCACTTATACAGTTATTCACAATGCCGATTTTTATTTTTATAACCTAATGGCTATTATTTGTTTGTTGTAGTATCCTTATACAATTCATATACAACCGTCTTAGTCTGTTTTTTGTTGGTATCCTTTGTAGGAACAGACATACTATTGTTATTATATTCGTATTCTACTTCCAATTTCTCAGGCTTTGCTCCATGGGCATTCTCATATTGAGCAAGCAGAATAGATAAACTCATATAAACAGCATCCGAATATTTTACCGTATAGTCAGTGGCCCAGCTTTCAGTAGTACCTGTAGCTTCCTCAGTAGAAGAATCCTCTATGCCTGTAATTTGATAACGCAAATATAATTTCAACGTTTTAGCATTCACATTATCGTTTTCCGGCACATAGTAAACACTCAAATGATGATTTACCAACTCTGAACTCAAATTTTCAGTCGTAGTACCTTTCTTCAAGAAATAGGCAGGAGTCAAAACCAAATATTTATTATATCCCCATATTCCACCACCGTTTTCTCCTAAAGAATAGAGAGAAACTGTAGACGTTTCATCAGGTAAAGTTGACTCTGCGTAACCCAAATCATTCAAATAAACCGGATTACTCAACATTGTGACTGGTAATTTTTTTGTTTCAGTAGTCAAATCCGCGTCGTTATACTGGCAATAAACAAATGCCAATTTGGAATTTGAGGTCGTAGTAATTGACTTACTGGGTACAAACTGCAAACCATCAGGAGTTGAAAAAGTTACACCACTCCAGTCTGAATTCACTTCCAAATAACCGTAATATTCACTTATTCCATCATCTTCAGAGTTCAAACAAGAACTAAACCCTACCATTGTCAATAATGCAGCAAAAATTACTGCCCATTTCTGTTTTTTCATACTTTATCCTACTCTTATCTTTGTTTATAAATTAAAATCCTGATTTAAAATTCACCAAATAAACGCGAAAAAAGGAAAACACTGCATAAGAATAGCCTAAATTTAACATAAATAAACCAATTCTATTTTATTGCAGCAAAAGAATCCAGATGCTCATCGACGTAAGCGGCAATCTGCGCCGTAATCTGCTCTTCGTCTTCCATATACTTCTCTTCCAAATCATCGAACGCCTCATATTGCTCGTACATGGCCATGAACTCCTCTTCCGTACAGTCTTTCTCCAAATCGGCACGGTGCGCATCGTAAATCTTCTTGGCTTCATAAATCAGCTTCGAAAAATCCTTCGCTCCGAACAGACGCATCGCCTTGGCAAACGGATTATCAAAGATATACGGACCATACCCATTCTGGATGAGCTGCACAAAACCGCCTTCCATCACTTCCTCCCGGAAAAAGTGATATCCCAGCAATGTATGCTGATAGCCGTTCAGCAACGGCATGGTCTTCTCATTAATCACCCCGCCTGTCACCTCCAGGCATTTGTCGATAAACACTTTCAAGAACGCATCCATGCCTTCTTCCGCTCCTTTGCGCAAATCCGCATCGGACACCGTAATCTGATTCATTTCCATGCTATACCTAATAATTGTTACTTATCTTTATGTAGCCTGCAATACAGATTGCATACTGTATCTGCGGCAAAGATACAAGAATCTTTCAGAAGAGTAAAAACATTTTGGCAAGCAGAGTTTACAAAACAGGCCAAACGGGAAAAAATATCATTAAAATGTAAGAAAAAGTTTGGTTTCGCACGTTGCAGAAAGAAATAAAACGACTAACTTTGCGTGCGGATTAAGGAAGAAATTCCGTAATTCGTGGTTTACGAAATACTTATTTTTTATTACCAATAAAACGTAAAGAATATGATTTATTCACATGAAGTTGAACACATGTGTTGTGTTGCTAAAGGACCTAACCACGGTCCGGCCCCAATTCCTGAAGAAGGAAAATGGATTCAAGCAAAAGAAATCAAAGACATTTCAGGCTTAACTCATGGTGTGGGATGGTGTGCTCCACAGCAGGGTGCTTGTAAATTGACTTTGAACGTCAAAGAAGGTGTAATCGAAGAATGTCTGGTAGAAACTATCGGTTGCTCAGGTATGACTCACTCAGCTGCTATGGCATCTGAAATCCTGCCGGGTAAGACAATTCTGGAAGCACTGAATACAGACTTGGTTTGCGATGCCATCAACACCGCAATGCGTGAATTGTTCCTGCAGATTGTTTACGGTCGTACTCAGTCAGCTTTCTCTGAAGGCGGTTTGATGATCGGTGCAGGCTTGGAAGACCTGGGTAAAGGACTCCGCAGCCAGACTGGTACTTTGTATGGAACAAAAGCAAAAGGTACTCGTTACTTGGAACTGACTGAAGGTTACATCACTCGTATGGCTTTGGACAAAGACAACCAGGTAATCGGTTACGAATTTGTTCACATGGGTAAATTCATGGAACAGATCAAGAAGGGTGTAGATGCAAACGAAGCATTGAAAGCTGTTACCGGAACTTACGGACGCTTCAAACCCGAACAAGGCGCAGTTAAATATATTGACCCACGTAAAGAATAATAAGGAGGATACAGATTATGATTAGACCAGTACAGTTTGAAAGTCAGGACCGTCGTATCAAGCAGATTTTGGCTGCTTTGAATGAAAACGGTATCAAAGACATTGAAGAAGCTAACGCAATCTGTGACGCAGCCGGCCTTGATCCGTATCTGACTTGTCAGGAAACTCAGGGTATCTGCTTCGAGAATGCTAAATGGGCATACGTAGTAGGTTGTGCCATCGCACTGAAAAAAGGTTGCAAAAACGCTGCTGACGCTGCAGAAGCAATCGGTATCGGTTTGCAGGCTTTCTGTATTCCGGGTTCAGTAGCCGATGACCGTAAAGTAGGTTTGGGTCATGGTAACCTGGCAGCTCGTCTGCTCCGTGAAGAAACTCAGTGCTTCGCTTTCTTGGCAGGTCACGAATCATTCGCTGCTGCAGAAGGTGCTATCAAGATTGCAGAAATGGCCAACAAAGTTCGTAAGAACCCGTTGCGTTGCATCTTGAACGGTCTGGGTAAAGACGCTGCGATGATTATCTCTCGTATCAACGGATTTACTTACGTTCAGACTAAGTTCGACTACTTCACAGGCGAATTGAATATTGTAAAAGAAACTCCGTATTCAGACGGTCCTCGTGCAAAAGTAAAATGCTACGGTGCAGACGATGTACGTGAAGGTGTAGCTATCATGTGGCACGAAAATGTAGATGTATCTATCACAGGTAACTCTACTAACCCGACTCGTTTCCAGCATCCGGTTGCAGGTACTTACAAGAAAGAACGTGTTCTTGCAGGTAAACCTTACTTCTCAGTAGCATCAGGTGGTGGTACAGGTCGTACACTTCACCCGGATAACATGGCTGCAGGTCCTGCTTCTTACGGTATGACAGATACTATGGGCCGTATGCACTCAGACGCACAGTTCGCTGGTTCTTCATCAGTTCCTGCTCACGTAGAAATGATGGGATTCCTGGGTATCGGTAACAACCCGATGGTAGGATGTACAGTAGCTTGCGCTGTGAACGTAGCTTTGGCTTTGAATAAGTAATTTATACTTGATTCAATATATAAATCCCTGTAACTCTTTGAGTTATGGGGATTTTTATTTTATCCGTACTGCATGGAGAAATGATAAATCTCCATCACTTTTCGTCTGTTGTGCTTCTTATAAATCGTTGTGAATGGATGCTGAAACTGACGCTGAATATCGCTTGAATCAGGCTTGTTTTTCTAAGGTTAAGAAGTGGCTGATTATCCTTGAAAATGGGCTGAAAAGAGGATATTTTGCGACCAATTTGCGACCATTTTTCCATTTTTTCAAAAGTGGTCGCAAAATTCGATTCATTTATCTAATACACAGAAAGATATATCATATTTAAAAGGACTTCCCAATGTCTAATTTTAAATGATTAAACTATGGTAAGAAGTTCTTTTTCTATTCTCTTTGCCATAAGAGAAAGTAAAGCAAGAAAGAGTGGTAAAGCTCCTATCGAAATTACAATTACAGTAAATGGGGAAAGATGCACTCTATCAACTGGTAAACAAGTTCCTATCGACAAATGGGACAAAACCAAGCAACAAGTAAAAGGTAAAGACGAAGAAGCTCAAAGCCTCAACAATTATCTAAAAGCAATCAAAGCCAAACTTTATCAGAAAGAAGCAGAATTGTTAGACAGAGGTTTTATCATCACAGCAGAACTATTACGTGACGCTTACTTCGATAAGATAGAATCACTCAAAGAGAAAACGCTGTTTGAAGTCTTTGAAGAACATAACCAAGAACAGGAAAAGCTGGTAGGCAATGGAGTTTCCAAAGCTACCTATTGGATTTCTGTTTATACAGTAAGATTACTCAAAGAATTTGTTCAGCAGAAATACAAAAGAGAAGATTTATACCTACGCGAATTGAACCTGAACTTTATCCAGTCTTTTCATTCATTCCTAAGAATAGATAAAGGAATGGCTCAAAATTCATCTACCAAACACCTAAAGCTACTTAAAAAGATTGTCAACCTTGCAGTAGCTAATTCCTACATGACTACCAATCCGTTCATCACTTATAAGATAGAACGTGAACCCGTGGAAATAGACTTTTTGGATGAAGAAGAACTACGGAAAATTATCAACTTTGACACTCCCCTACCCAGACTGGAGAGAGCAAAAGATATGTTTCTCTTTGGGTGTTTCACTGGATTGAGCTACATCGACATCAAAACCTTAGCTCCAGAACATTTTGAAAAGGACAGCACAGGTAGAATCTGGATTAAGAAACGCAGAGTAAAAACTGGAGTTCTTTCACGCATTCCCCTACTCCCCATCGCCAAACTGATATTGGATAAATACAAAGGTGGAGAGAAATTACTGCCAATTCAAGACCCAGCAGATATAAACAAATACCTAAAGGATATAGCCATTTTGTGTGACATCAAGAAACGAATCACATTTCATACCAGCCGCCACACATTCGCCAGCACCGTTACTTTAGCCAATAATATCTCACTGGAAGTCGTTTCTAAGATGCTTGGTCATACCAATACCAGAATGACTACTCATTATGCCAAACTGATAGATAAGTGCATAGGTGAACAGATGGATAAGCTCATGGAAACATTTATTGGAGATTCAAACCTATAACCCCTCCAATTAAGATTATCCCACTTGCAGTTATTGTGAGTGGGATTTTCTTTTTTAATTTTGCATATAAACCATTACACCAAGAATATGCAACCAATAGATAAATTTCAATGGAACAATATAAATAAAGAAAAAGAGTTATTGGAATATATTTCTATCTTAGAAAAAATATTTATTCCAGACTTTGACTTTGCAGATGAAGACCCTTTTTGCTATTACAATATATCAGTGGTAGAGGAAAAAGAAAAATCTCCAGAAGAATGGGAAGAAATAGGCAATCAGCCATTAATACCTGCTATATCAGAAACTTTACAAATATTCTCAGATAGATATAACAACAATTTAATATCCGAATATTTTAATTATAATGACTATTTAAAGGACGAACTAATACAGAAATTCATCACAGAATTAGAACTTGATATAGATAAATTTTGGATGCTTATACTTTTCATCTATGATTACAGCTATCATTATTATATAAATGGAGCAGAAAGAAAAGAGTCACCTTATGAACAACTCCAAAAGTTTACTACATCCATAATAAATAACGTAGAAGATTTTAACGAAAATACTGGAACAACATTTATTAAACCCATAACTCTAAAACTATGCATGGAAGGAGAACAAGAAATCATTATAGATAGTCCTACTACAATCCATTATATAGCAAGCGCAACAGATTCACTTGCAAAGAAAGAAAATTTAAGCACTATGCCAATAATGAAATATAAAGCAAAAGTACAAACACCTGAATCCACAAAAGATTCTCCACTCATAGCTTTTTTTGCTAAAATGTTTCTTAGTTTTTTTGATACACAAGACCAAGTCGTAAAAAAAAGGAGAAAAGGAGCAAAACATTCTCAGAAAGAAATTGACCTTATCTGTCAGTTGATAGCTTTTACAAAACTATCCATTAAGGAATGTTGGAAACAGACAGAAAATGATACACTGAAAGCATTTTTAAAACAATACAAGAACTTTGAGCCAAAAACAATAAACAGCATTTACCCCTCATTCAGATTATAAATTGTTTGTCCTTTTAAAAAAAATCCCATTACTCAATTCTCTCTAAAGGGAATAAAGTAATGGGATATTTTATTCCTTAAACCTTCTCCATATCACTCTACTTTTGTACAGTCAAAGGGAATGAAATATATCCCTAAACTAAGGGTAATAAAAAGCAATCAAGTTTTATTCCCTATAACGAGGATAGAAAGCCCATACCTTTGCAAAGTAATCAGAAATAAAACGGTGCGCACCTTTTAATGATGATTATCTGACAGTTCCCTCAGAATGGGAATAAAGTAAAAACTAAAAAAAGAAGAATTATGGAATTTAACATTAATGAAACACTTGTTCCACAAGTAGAGAAGTACGATAATCAAGGTGCGCACAATGCCATCAAGTCAATGATGCAGAGAAAAGAAACTCTAAGCATTAGATTATATACCGACAAGGAAAACTATCCTTGCATTTGGGTAGAATCTTATAATGTTGCAGGTTTCAAATACTATGTCAATCCAGCTTCTTTCAAATGGATATACACTTATCTGACAACTGGAGAAAGTGAAGATGGAGGAATAAAACCAACTGAACTTACACCTTTTAAAGCAAACGAAGATAACAACTTTCAGTTATCCATATTGAAACAACTCATTGAATCTGGCAAACGTGTGCAGTTCGTACCTTTGTTTCGCGAGGTCAATAATTATATCAGTGCAACCAGCGCATTCCTGCGTGGTAAGATATTTTTCCGAGTAGAACGTACAGAAGAACTTCTGGACTACCTGCGTGAAAAGGAAGCTATAATCTGATACTTATTAACCTAAAGAGTGGGAGCTAAAAACTCCCCTCTTCTAAAACGAAAACAAGATGAATACTACATATATCAATATAGAAAAGAAGAATGGAAAAATCCAATATCTGACAGAAGTCTTACCAGAAATTCCAACCAATACCATACTCTATAAAAAACTGACAGGACTGGGAGCAACTTATGGCGAACTGAAAGCTGATAGAGATTCTATTATCTTAGAACCGAATGTTCCAGTAATCAAAGGCAAGTGCAAAGACCCGAAACACGCAAAGGACAATCTTATGGGAGTTTACGAGAATGTAACGGTAGATTCTATTGTAAAATACCTGCAAGCCAGTAAGGAAAAACATATAAAACTATTATCCACTCCAGAAAGTTTTTCCAAGATTAAAGCTGCATTTGAAGAAATTGACAGGGACATTTATTCTACCTGCTATCTGTTGTTCGATGAATGCCACAAGATAGTGAAAGATGTAGACTACAGAGAAAACATAACATTACCTTTCGATGATTTCTTCATATTTGAGAACAAAGGGCTTGTGTCTGCTACTCCACTTGCTTTTACCGACCCAAGATTCTTTAAGCAAAAATTTCAGATAATGGAGATTCAACCCAACTTCGAATATGCCCAACCATTAAACCTATACCATACTAATAATGTGCTACAGGAATTAAAGAAACGAATCGGCAATATAGAAAAACCGATATTTCTCTTTATCAATTCCACTGAAACTATTTATTCAATTATGGATAAACTGGATATTCTGGAACAATCTACAGTGTTCTGCGCATACAACAGTGTAAAGAATCTAAAGGATAAGAAGTTCAGTCAAGTCTATTCAGATTGGGATGCAGCCAAGATGAACAAATACAATTTTCTGACAAGCAGATTCTTTAATGCTCTGGATATTGAACTGGATTTCCAGCCAGAAGTTTTTATTGTAACCGATGTTACTATGGCTACCCAGAGCATAATAGACCCGTTTACCGACACCATACAGATAATTGGAAGATTCAGAAATGGGATAGTCTCAGCAAGCCATATAACGAATACGGACTATAAATTTCAAGCAAGGTCAAAAAAACAGTTACAGTTTAGAATCAATGTGTTTGAAGAAAATTATAAAATGCTCAAGGCATACTATGACAATGCAACCAGCGATGAATTAAGGGATGCAGTTAAAGCGATACTTAATAATCATCCGCTCACTCCTTTATTAAACATAGATGGAACAAAGAACTGGTTTAAGATAGACAATTATCTGGCAGAAAATCTGGTACAGGGATATTATAACAGTTTTGATGAATTGGTAAAGAACTACAAGCAATGCAAATCCTTTAAACTGAATTATGAATCAACCGCCTATAAATTGAGTGACACCGAAAGGCTTAAACGAGAAAACAAATCACTAAGCATAAAAGCCAAACGTAGGGAAATAGTGGAACAACTGGAAATTCTGAAAGGGGATGAAACCAGCATAGCGATGGAGCACAAAAGAGAACTTATCCGAACAGACGCTTTTATAGTCCAAGCTTATGATGAATTAGGTAAGGCAAAAATAGAGGAACTGAAATACTCCCAGCCCAAAATAAGAGAAGCTATGATACTCAAAAAGTACAATGAGAATCGGACAGGTACAGAGTTCATTGAAATGGTGAAAAACAGGTTTAAGGCAGGACAATCCTATGAATTATCTCAGATTAATAAAATCAGGGATGAAATATACAGCTTATTGAATATGCCACCTATAAAGAAGAAACCAAAGGATTTTCTAAGTGATTTTTTTGAGCTAAGAGATTATTGGAAGAACAGACAAAGAGCCTTATTTCTGGAATATGCAAAAGTTTAATCAGATACAACATTTTATCATAAAACCTCTTATTATAACCCCTTTTCTAAAAATGTTGTACTTACCCGAAATGAAAGTCCAGATTCAATTTATCTGGATTTTCTTCTGGGTTACAATACAAGCATACCAATAGTTTAAATTCAGAATATCCTCAAATTTGAAATTCCAATGTGTGACCCTAAGATTAGTCCCCCACCTATAAAGTAACTATCTTTATACTATCTCAGACAGATAATCCCACTAACAAGATTCCCCATTTACAGACCATTCAATATTTCTAAAATGCAAGAATTTACTTATGAGCAAATCAGAGAAAAAGCATTAAGACAAGGAGTAAAAGATAACAGGGTTCATATAGGATTATGGGCTAATATTAATAACTATCTAAAGACAAGGAGAAAGAAAAATGGAAAGGTTACTACCTATTATATCTCATTGCAAAAACTGGCTTACTGAAAAGATAAGATTTAAAGTACAGAGATTGATTTTGTCTAATTTATTGGGCGTGCTTATTCCCTTTTTACCGTGTGCTTAATCACCCCCTCTCTACATTCCTACTACTACACTCCTATTAGACCATGCAATCCTCTTACGAGCATTGCAATGGTAATTTGGATATTGGGGATTTATAAAAAACGATGATATGTGGATTTACAACAAGCATATATATGACAAGCTAAGCGAACTAAGGAAAATCAACAGATTAAGTTCTTCTAAAATGAGATTTCTATTAAAGACCAACCAAATCATTCTTATTAACCATATTGAGCGATTGCCTTATGACGAAACTACCATTCAAAGAATACACCGTAATGAATAATACTCTTATCCAGAAACTTGGTTGTGCAGATGTTTACAGAACCTATGTGTTACTATTAATAGCAGACAAAAGTACACTGACAACTGATACTACCATAGAGGAACTTGCATCATTTGTTGGTGAATCAAAATCCAACTATAAAGGTAACAGGAAAACCAAATCATTCAATGACAAGTTAAGAGATACAGGAGAAGTTACCATACAAGAAAAGAACAGTGGCAGAAAGGACAGAACTTGGACTGATTATATCTTTTCTCCAGTTACTTATGGAAATTACAGAAGAATCAGCAGGGAGTTTTACGATTCATATAATGATACATTGGATTTGAAACTTAGAGGATTCATTCTTAAACTGTTCAGTGCAGCAGAGCCACACAGCCATACCATTACTTTACCCATGAGAAAACTGGAAAAACTAATTCACATGGGGCATGATACCATTAATAAATATATAGACCAGCTAATAGAACTGGACTTATTAGATGAAGTTGGTGATTCAACCATATTAAAAGCCAAAGGTCTGATTATAGACCAGCCCAAAGATAAATATGTGGAAGAAGTCAAAGCTCGTTTTGAACACATGATAGCTTATAATGAAAGCAGAGGGAATCCAATTTCAAGAGAGTGCATGATTTATAAGAAGTGTAAAGAAAAACAATTTGAAGGAATCCAAAACATGCACGCTTTTATAAAATCATTGGAAAGTGGATTGACAGGAAGAAAACAGAATGTGAAGGATAAGGAAGATATACAAGATTTAATCTTATAATGCAACAACATTTAAGGTAAAAAAGGATTTTATAGCCCCAATCCTAAAAATGTTGTACAAGATACCATACCCCAATTTCATACCCCCTCACATCAAGCAAAGGAAAAATGAAAATTGGCAGACACTACCCACCCCCAGATTCATTATAAATTTTACTATTCACCTCACATCATTGATAGACTTTATAGGATGATACACAAATACATGGATAATATAAATAGCCTAATCGTATCACACCTATAAACGTACCAAGAGTATTTGTAATCGTACCAAGAGGGAATCGAAGCAATTCATTGCTTCATGGGCGATTCATTGCTCTGGAGTTAATTCAATCAATAATCATTTAAACAATTTATCATTATGAGAAATTTAGTTATTATGCCAGCTATGGCACAGAATCGTGAGAGAATGAATTTGGGTGAATATGCAGAAGAAGCTACCATTATCATGGACGAGCCAGTAAAGCCAGCCAATCATTTTATCGAAGCCAACACACAGGAAGTAACATTGAATCATTTAAAGAATGATTGCATTACACCAGTGTTCTCTAAAGACAATGGGCTAACAATCAATCATGCTCAGTTTGTGGAAACAATACAGGATGCAGCACAATCTTTCTTTAGTGGTGAAAAGGTGGAACAAGCCACAATCAGAGCAAGCCACATTATTAAAGGCAGAATCCCAGAAGCAATCCACAAACCAGCCAACCAACTATTGGAATCTGACAAGACTATCTATTATGAAAGGGCAGCTTTCAGCATTGATATTCCTACTATCTATGAAACAGTAGGAGGAAACAAGCTGAATCTTTCTATCGTAGGAGTAAGAGCTTACAACCAGATGAATCTATACAGCAAAAAAGTGCCCGAATTGTTTAAATTAGCAGTCGGATTTAAAAATACCGTTTGTACGAATTTGTGCATATTTACGGATGGTTACAAGGATGATTTGAGAGTAAGCAATACTACAGAACTTTATCGTGCAGCACTGGAACTTTTCAGTAACTACAATCCAGCCAAACATCTTTATCTGATGCAGCAGTTAGGTAATACTTCCATGAGTGAACACCAGTTCTGCCAAATAATAGGTAGAATGCGACTTTATCAATGCTTGCCAACAGGCTACCAGAAAGCATTACCCAGAATGTTGCTTACTGATACGCAGATAAACAGTGTAGCCAAGGCATACATCAATGATGAAAACTTTGGCAGCTTTGGAAGTGAGCTTAATATGTGGAGATTTTACAATTTATTGACAGGTTCTACGAAAAGTTCATATATTGACGTCTTCTTAGACCGTTCACTTAATGCTACAGAAATGGCTTTAGGAATCAATTCAGCTTTACATGGTGATGAGAAATATAAATGGTTCATTGATTAAATGAGCTTTATTGATTGAGAGAAAAGGGCAGCTATTAAGTTAGTTGTCCTTTTTTCGTTTATATAAACTTATAATACAAACTATTATGAATAAAGATATTGAAAAAGTAGTTGAGCATATTACAGAAATGCAGAACAAATTAAACCGCAGTGAGAATAATCTTCAATACATAAAAAGACTACAGGCACTTAAATATTGGTTACTAAGATTTGATGAACTGTTGGAAAACAGACTTGCAGGAGAATATGCAGCAGTTTATGAAAGCTATTTCTGTACCTGTTGCGGATTCTCTTTTTATGATAGAATCTGTAATTCTATTCTGGATTATAAATATGGAAATAAACCTTTTTAAATTTTGACATTATGAATATAGATTATAAAGTAGGAGAAGTGAAATTATCATACAAACCCAAATTCAAGAATCAATATAAAGTAACCTGTTCAGAGGATGCTTATAAATATCTACTTTCTACATATAAGAAAGGAACTATATGTTACAAGGAATATTTCAAAGTCCTGTTCCTAAATCAAGCCAACCAGATTTTAGGATATACTCTAATTTCAGAGGGAGGACTGACAGAAACGATTGCAGATATAAGACTTATTTTTCAAGCTGCACTACTTACAAATTCCGTAGCTTTAATTCTGGCACATAATCATCCAAGTGGAAATTTAAAGCCAAGCCCAGAGGATATAAGACTGACTAAGCAAGTAAGAGAAGCATCTAATTTTATGAGGATAAAAATCTTAGACCATATCATCCTTTCAGATACAGAATACTACAGTTTTACAGATGAAGGAATGCTGTAACCATATATATTTTAAATACACAGGTAGGACAAATCAAGAACAAGGTTATTTTTATAAACCCAAATAAAAGTTTGTCCTACCTAAATTTTTAACTACAGATATATTTAAAGTCTGATTATTTATGTTTGGCATTTCAGCCTTATAGTAACAGGTCAATTCCATAAGTTTTTAAACTTTAGAATCACTTCTATTTTAATAATCCATATTGTAGATAGCTGTTTCAAAATATCCAAAGAAATAGCCGTATATATATAGTCATATAAATTTTGAGTATATAAGTTAATATTTATTTTAGATTTTATTCAAAATATCAAAACCTTTCGTTACATTTGCATCAATTCCAGTGGATTATAGAGTTAATAAACTGGAAGGACATAATTAAACGAAAGGTGTTATTGAAATTATCTTCTTGTAACAAATCTCGCAAATTTGAAACGCTGTGAAGATGATGGCAGTAGCACCCCACCATTGATATATCCATACCTTATGTTTATAGGGCTTAGATATTGTCAAATTGGTGTGGGTTGCTATTGTTTTATCCACAGCAAGGGCAATGAATGCGAGAGCCTGTTACAAGGATAAAGCAAATAGTGTTCCCACACCTTTTTATTTTAACTGCTTATCCATAGGGAACAGGTGGGCATAGATTGATAGATATGAAAACCTACTTGTTGGATATTCTTAACAGATACAACAGATTTAGTGAGAATCTGGATGTCAAAACTATACTATGCAATAAATCATGGTCAGTTTTTAATGATACAGGAAATAAAGAACTCTATATCTTTCAAGAAAACGGCAACCTTATTGCATCCGTAAATGGCAATGTACATAACGGTAATTGGCAATATATATCAGCAAATAAGTCTATTATCCTTTCTTTTAAGGAACAATCTTATATGCTACATCCTTCTTTTTTTGATAAAACTATATTTGCCTTGCAACAAGACGGGACAAATAAATATGCTTTTATGATTGATGAAAAACAAAGTCAGTCATTTCAACCTAAATCACTTACTGAATTAAATTCCTATTTTGAGAATATAGAGCACAAAAGAATAGAAGAAGAACAACGAAGAATTAGACTACAAGTTGAACAAGAAAAAGCGAATGAGCAAAGAAGAATAGAAGAAGAACGTAGAGAACAAATAAAAAGGCAACAAGAACAATTACAGCAATATAAAAATAACAAACGATTAGAATATTGGGAGCAAAATAAAGATTATATATCACTACTGTCCACTAAAAATGGACAAGGTTAAAAATTAAATAAATTCGGTTCAC
>ENA-OWZO01000243-OWZO01000243.1-human-gut-metagenome-genome-assembly--contig:-NODE-243-length-39120-cov-8.222194_pt1 | contig 39120 bp, 37 predicted proteins | sample MGYA00249260_ERZ652115 | MGnify/ENA primary metagenome ERZ652115 (study PRJEB26925, sample SAMN05827127) | human gut metagenome | biome: ENVO:2100002; feature: ENVO:00000062; material: ENVO:00002003...
CAAAGATGTAATGAGAAATGGCGTAGGTAGTGGTAACATTATCTACGTCATTTTTAAAAATTAAAAAAATGTGTAACGAAAAATATATGTAAAGTACATATAGATAAAGGAGGGTAGAGTATGGAAGAAATGGTAGAAATCTATCGAAAATATATGCCACAAGTATATAATTTTTTATTTAGCCTTTGTCATGATGCTCATTTAAGCGAAGAACTCACACAAGAAACTTTTTTTCAAGCGCTAAAATCTATTGATAGTTTTCGTGGTGACTGTAAGATATATGTATGGTTATGTTCGATTGCAAAACATTTATGGTATAAAGAGCTAAAGAAAAAAGATAGAGAAGTAGTGGCAGAATATGTAGAAGAAACTACTTGTCAGAAAATTACAGAAAATTCGGCAATACAGAAAATGGAAGTAATAGAGTTGTATAAAAAACTTCATTTGTTGGAGGAGCCGGTGCGAGAAGTTATGTATTTGAGATTAAATGGCGATTTTACATTTAAAGAAATTGGAGAAATTATGGGTAAAGATGAAAATTGGGCAAGAGTGACTTTTTATCGTGGAAAGCAAAGAATAAGAAAGGAGAGTAACCATGAAATGTGAAATAATTAGAGATTTGTTACCTTTATATATTGATGGGTTGACAAGTAAAGAAAGTAATCAAGAAATCGAAAAACACTTGAAAAATTGTGAAGAATGTCAAAAATACTATCAAGAAATGACAGGGGACATTGATAATTTTTCAGTGATAACAAATGAAGAAATTGAAGATGTAAATTTAATTAAGAAAATCAAGAAAAAAAATAGAAAAAAAGCATTAGGCATATTCGTTGGAGCGTTTGTTTTGTCGGGAGTTCTTATGGGAGTTGGTTTTCATTGGACACATGGCGTAGCAATGTATGAAAATGTTATTTTAAATTATGGGGTTCAAGGAGATACGGCTTATCTTACACTGCAAGGGAAACCAGGATATGAGTTGAATTTTTCGGGGGCAACGGATCAGAACAAATCTAGTTTGAAAGTTATGTATGCTCGAAATATATGGGGACATGATGAAAATGTAGTTCGCTTAGAAGGGGAGAGTAATAGAAGTGGAGAACCACCTCAGTGGATACTAGAATTTAAAGACAGAATCGTTGTGATTGAAAATGGAGAATTGGTAGATGAGAAAATAAAATAAGGTGTGTAGTGAGGTCAAGGAACAAGGCGTAGCCGATACGCCTTGTTCCATGACAGAACGGAAATTCTCACATTTGAAACTTCATCTCTATAATAATAAAACAACACAGTCGCAGCTTCCCAATACAAGAGAAGCACTTTCTCTGTTTCTGGTTAAAATTACATCCGCAGTTTTTCCATTGGTGAGAAGCACCCGGTCAGCCGGTTTTTCAAGCGGCAGTGTCACGGTATCTGTGCCGAAATTTCCGGCAACCAGAATGCGTTGTCCGGTTTCTTCATTGGTGCGGTAGTAAGCAAACATATGGTCAACATCTTCATAAGCAGCGGCAAACGTTCCGTAAGTGAAGGTTTCCACGTATTCCGGTGCTTTGCGGAGTGCGATCAGTTCTTTGTAAAAAGAGAGTACGGAATCTGGCCGGTTCAGCTGGTCGGTTACATTGATCTTTGTATAGTTTGGATTCTCCGCAAGCCAGGGGGTTCCGGTGGTGAAACCGCCGTGCAGGGAATTGTCCCACTGCATAGGGGTTCTTGCATTGTCACGGCTGTTTTCATAGCAGGCGTGAAGTGCTGCCTCTTTCGAACATCCGGCATTTAAAGCAGCCTGATACTGATCTTTGGTGCTGATGTCATCGTATTCGGAAATATCGTTTCGGACACAGTTTGTCATGCCGATTTCCTGTCCCTGATAGATAAAAGGAATTCCGCGCAGTAAAAAGTAAGTAGCTGCAAGCATTTTCACACCGGCTTCATTTCTGGCGTGTGCAGGAAGATAGTGTGTAGCACCTCGTGGCTCATCGTGGTTTTCAATAATATTTGCCTCAAAGCCAACGGTAAGGTCTGCTTTCTGGGTGTCAAAAAGGGCAGTGCGCCACCGGTTGAAATCGAGGGCAGGAGCATCATACCAGCCGTGTTCCCCATAGGAAAGCACATGGGCGGAAAAGTCAAATTTGGTGGAAAAATGACCGTCCTCACCGATAAATTCACGCAGTTCATCCTCTTTTAAATGAAATACTTCGCCGACCGTAAAAGCGTCGTATTTGTCAAATGTTTCATGTTTCATTTCCTCTAAAAATGTGCCAATTCCATGTGCGGAAGCTAACATTTTATCGCAGGAGACAAGTCCGTCATCACCGTCCGCCGGGAAGGATGGAAAATCAAGATTTTTCTTGATATTGATGATGGCATCGATACGGAAACCGGAAATGCCTTTTTCAAACCACCAGTTGATCATCTCATAGATTTTTTTGCGGACGACCGGGTTCTCCCAGTTTAAATCGGGCTGTTCCTTCGCAAAGGTATGGAGATAATATTTATTTGTGCCGGGAACTTTTGTCCATGCAGATCCACCAAAATAGGAGCGGTAATTGCTTGGTGCCTTGCCGTCTTTTCCTTCGCGGAAATAGAAGTAGCCGGCGTAAGGACCGTCCGGGTCGGCGAGTGCTTTCTGAAACCATTCGTGTTTGTCGGAACAGTGATTGACGACGAGATCCATGATCAGATGCATACCGCGTTTTTTCATTTCGGCGACAAGGATGTCAAAATCATCCATTGTACCAAACTGTTCTGCAATTTTATAGTAATCGGAAATGTCATATCCCTGATCGACAAAAGGGGATTCGTAAACCGGGGAGAGCCAGATGATGTCGATTCCGAGTTCTTTCAAATAGTCCAGCTTTGAGATGATTCCCTTTAAGTCGCCGATTCCATCTCCGTTTGTATCCAAAAAACTTTTTGGGTAAATCTGATAAGCTACTTTATCATGCCACCATTTTCTTTTCATAAATTCTCCTTTTCTTTCATTTGATTCTGGGGTGCGAAACTCATTTTTTGGTTTATTAAAATTGTTCAAAATTAACAAAATTTTCGAAAACACGCTTTCGCTACGTGTCGCTGGTAACGGTACTAAGAAGCCAGTCACGACTATTGTCGCACCTGCCTTCTAAGAACCGACCGCTCTCCAGTGTTTTCTCAAGCTTTTGTCGATTTTTCACAATTTAATTTACATTTTATGAGTTTCGCAATAAATGAGAAAAGAAACCTGTTCATTATCAAAATAAATAGGTTTCTCTTATATATTCACGTATTTTAGTGGCTATCTTGCCTGAAATATTTTTCTCTGCTTGTAAATGTAATAGATGCTCATCGCAAGCGCACCTGCCGCCCATGTGATCGGATAGCAGATGATGACCTGCTCTAAGGTTCCGTGAGCTGCCACAAGTGTCACCCAGATCATACGGAGCACACAGATGCCAACCATCGTGATCAGCGTGGAGACTACCACTGCTCCCTGTGCACGCAGTGCCCCGGAAAACACTTCGATAAAGGCAAATAATAAGTACGCCGGTGCGATCACATTCATCATGTGGATACCGATCTCGACCACGCCCGCATCATTGACAAAGATTCCAAACAGAAATCTCTCTGCAGACATTAAGATGATACTCACAGAAACCGCCGATATCAGTGCCATGCCAAGACAGATTTTTGTACCTCTCCGGATGCGGTCCCATTTCCCTGCTCCATAGTTTTGTCCTACAAATGTCATAACAGAGATTCCGAATGCGCTGTTGATCATCCAGAAAATAAAATCAATTTTGGAATAAGCCGTCCATGCCGCCATCGTGTCCACGCCAAAATTATTGATGGACACCTGCACGATAATATTCGAAATACTGTACATGATTGCCTCAAATCCCGCCGGAAGACCTATTTTTAAAATACTCTGCAGCATTCTTTTGTACATGCGGATCTGTGAGAGACACAGTTTCATGCCCTCCGTGCGGTACATCAGTGTAACTGTCACCAAAACAGCACTGACCGCCTGAGCGATCAGGGTGGCAATGGCCGCACCTAAAACGCCTAATGGAATAACCAGAATGAGTAAAAGATCCAATATAATATTTACCACACTGCAGACGATCAGATAATATAATGGTCTTTTCGAATCCCCGACTGCCCTTAAAATCGCAGCACCCATATTGTAAATGAAAATAAAAATCAGTCCTGAAAAATACACCCGCACGTACAGTACCGATTCTGCGATCAGTTCCTCCGGTGTGTTCATCCAGCGTAACATCTGCGGTGCAAACACGATCCCGGCAATTCCGAGCACAAGTCCTCCCACAAGTGCAAATGCGTAAGCGGTGTGAAGAGACTCTTCTATCTCCTCTTTTTTTCCGGCACCAAAATACTGTGAGATAATAACGGTAGCTCCCGTGGACACGCCTGTGAAAAAACCTACCACAAGGCTTATGATCTGCCCGGCAGAGCCGCCGACACTCGACAGTGCTTCTTTTCCGACAAACTGTCCCACAATGACAGAATCCACCGTATTATATAACTGCTGAAAAAAACTTCCCACCAGAATCGGAAAGAAGAAAATCAACAGCTGTTTCCAGATCACTCCCTCTGTGATCCCGTTCTTTTCCTGTGTTGTCATGATATCTTCTCCTGTGCAGCTTCCATCCGGTCACGGATAGCTTCCATTCTCTGATCCAGGGATGCACTGATGCCGGCACACTCCACCAGTTCTTTTGCCAGATACTCTGCCTCGCTTTCCGGAATGTTCTTCTTATAACGTAATTTATGCTCCAGACTTGCCCAGAAATCCATTGCGATCGTCCTGAGCTGGACCTCTACCTTCATCGGACGTTTTTCTTTTTCAAGGAAAATCGGCACTTCGATAATCAGATGCAGACTGCGGTATCCACCCGGCTTCGGGTTTTTAATATAATCTTTCCGCTCGATCAGTCTGACATCGTCCTGCTGCAGCAGACAATCCGCCAGCATATAAATATCTTCCTGAAATGAACAGATCACGCGGACTCCTGCGATATCGTTGATATTTTCCTCTATGGATTCCAGTGAAAACGGAATCTGTTTCCGCTTCACTTTCTTTAAAATACTGTCAAACGATTTCACTCTCGCCTTAATGGACTCGATCGGATTTCTGTCATATTGCAGGGAAAACTGCTCATTCAAAACATTGAACTTTGTCTCCACTTCCATGATCGCACACCGGTAGTATGCCATCAGACTCTCGATCGGTGCAAAATTGTCCTGCACTTTATCCATAAACTCATCGGATAACACGGTATCCATGATAATCTCTTCTTTTGCCTGTTTTAAAAATTTCTCGATCAGCATATGTAAAACCTTCTTCTCTCACGTATTCCGTGGATATACCACAGCCTACTTATTATAGATGGTTTTCTCCATTTTTACAAGCCATTGGGAAGCGTAGATAATAAACCGTAATTAATAAAGAGAATTATCAGATATAAATGAACAAAAAAATTGCATAGACAGATGTGATTTCCTTCGCGAGCTTTGCGAGCAGGAACATCATATCTGACTATGCGATTTTTTTGTTCTATCAAACAATTTACTTTTTTGTTATCTACGCTTCTTCTTTGGCTTCTTCCTTCACATCTTTCCTTACACGTCCGTACATTTGCATGTATTTATAAAGGCGTTTTGCAAGTTTGTTGTCAATCTGGTCTGCGGTTGCTCTCCACTCCCAGTTGCCGCCTAAGGTGGATGGCGTATTCATACGTCCCTCAGAACCGACACCGATGATATCCTGCATCGGAACGATTGCGAGATCACCGACGGAAGCCCATGCACCGCGCATCATGCCCCAGTTATAACCTTCCTCTTTTGTGAGGTTTAAGTACTCTTTTGCAAATTTTACACTTGCCTTCGGTGCTGTATTCATCCAGCCAAGGATCGTATCATTGTCGTGTGTTCCTGTGTATACAACACAGTGTGTCGGGTAGTTATGTGGCAAATAATCGCTTCCCTCTCTGGAATCAAATGCAAACTGTACCACTTTCATACCCGGGAAACCGGAATCTTTTACAAGCTTCAATACAGAAGGTGTCAGGAATCCAAGATCCTCCACAATGATATTTAACTTGCCAAGCTTCTTCTCCAATGCATGAAACAGATCCATTCCAGGACCCTCTCTCCACTCACCATTACGTGCCGTGTCGTCTGTTCCAGGAATCGCATAGTAAGAATCAAATCCACGGAAATGATCGATACGTACAATATCATATAATTTTGACATTGCTTTGATCCGTTTTGTCCACCAGCTATAACCGTCTTTTTTCATCTCATCCCAGCGGAACAGCGGATTTCCCCAAAGCTGTCCATCTGCGGAGAATGCATCCGGCGGACATCCTGCAACATCGATTGGATCTAAGTTCTCATCCAAGTAGAACTGAGCCGGATTAGCCCATACATCCGCAGAATCTCCTGCAACATAAATTGGAACATCTCCGATGATCTCAATGCCTTTTTCATTTACATATTCCTTCAACGCCCACCACTGTTTAAAGAACAGATACTGGAGCATTTTGTAAAACAGAATGTCATCTGCATAAGTTTCTTTTGCTTCTGACAATGCTTTCTGTTCTCTTGTCTTTAATTCTTTTTCCCATTCAAACCATGCAATTCCGCCATGGGCATCTTTTAATGCCATAAACAGTGCATAATCCTCGAGCCATTCTGCTTCTTTCTCACAGAAAGATGCAAAATCCTCCGGCTGTTTTTTCATGAAACGTACATAGGCTTTTTTCAGTAATGCATAGCGGGAATTGTACATAACCCCATAGTCTACATAATGAGGATTGCTGCCCCATGGAAAAGATTCACACTCTGCTTTTTTTAACAGTTTTTCTCTGCATAAAATCTCAAGATCGATAAAATAAGGATTTCCTGCAAAACTGGAAAATGACTGATATGGTGAATCACCATAGCTGGTCGGACAGATTGGAAGGATCTGCCAGTATTTCTGACCTGATTTATCAAGAAAATCTACGAACTTTCTTGCCTCTTTTCCCATTGTACCAATTCCATAAGGGGATGGCAGGGATGAAATGTGCATTAAAACACCGCTGCTTCTCATAACAATAATTCCTCCTATTTGAGTTCAAAAACTCCTATTTCAAATTCTTTATACTCTCCCCACTTGCGAACTCAAACGGAACCACCTCATAAATCGGTTCTTTCTTCAGTTCGATCTGTCCAAACAGTATCTCCACACTTCTCACGGCAAGTGTCTGATACTGCTGCCTGATCGTGGCGAGTTTCGGATTATAATATTCTGCTAATACGGTGCCATCAAAACCAATCACAGAAATATCTTCCGGTACACGATAATCCATATCGCGCAGCGCACGGATCGCGCCGATAGCCATCACATCTGACATTGCAAATACTGCTGTCAGATCAGGATACTTTTCCACCAGACGTTTCATCGCCCGGTAAGCACTGTCAAATGAGAATCTTGCTTTCTCATAGCAGACTTCAAGATCCATTTCCTTACCATGTTCTGCAAAGCTTTCCTTACATCCTAAATATCTCTGGTGGCTGGTGTATGATTTTACCGGATCACCACCGATAATACCAATCTTGTCATGTCCTGCTTCAAGCAAAGCATCCACAGCACACTTTCCTGCGGCAATATCATCTGTTGCAACACTGGAAAGGTTCTCAAATGGAAGATTATTTGCCCGGTTTGTCACAAGCACACTCGGCACATCCACCTTTGCAAATCCCTGTTTAAAAAATTCCGGGTTACCACCTAAAAACAGAAGTCCTAACGGCTTTCGCTCCCTGCAGAGCTGTAATGCCTGTTCCACCTCATTTTCGTCCTCGTCAATGTAGGAAACAACCAGTGTATAGTCGGTTCTTCCGATCATCTGCTGGATCTCCTCCACAATGTTGGAGAACAGCATATTGGAAATACCTTTGACTAATACAACAATTGTTTTCGTATTGCTCTGCTTCAAATGCTTCGCATTATTATTCGGAACAAAATGAAATTTTTCAACTACTTCTTCGATTTTTTTCTTTGCATCGGGACTGACATCATTTCTATGATTCAGGACTCTGGAAACCGTGCTGATGGAATATCCTGATTCCCTGGCTATATCCTTTATCGTAACCATATTTTTCTTTCCTGTCTACTGTTTTTTCGTTTTTTTTCGTAAAACATGTATTTTTTACAATCTTCTACTGTAATATCAGCCTTTGACCGCTCCTGCAACTACTCCTTCAATAATATATTTCTGACAAGCCACATAGAAAACTACAATTGGAACGATCGCAAGTACAAGCATTGCCATCATCGTACCCCAGTCTACTGCTCCATAACCACCTTTTAAGTACTGAATGACGATTGGAATCGTCTTGTATTTTTTGATATCCAATACCAGATAAGGAAGTAAATAATCGTTCCAGATCCACATTGCCTGTAAAATTGCAACGGTGATCGCCGTTGGTTTCATAATTGGAAATACCACCTGAAAGAATGTCTGGATCGGAGTACATCCATCGATCATCGCCGCCTCTTCTATCTCGATCGGAATACTTTTTACAAAGCCGCAGAACATAAACACCGCAAGTCCTGCACCGAATCCAAGGTATACTAAAATGATACCGACCGGGTTGCTCAGATGCATCATATTTGCCAGTTTTGACAAGGTGAACATTACCATCTGGAATGGTACGATCATGGAAAACAGACATAACATATAAATGGTTGCATTCACTTTATTATGTACTCTTGTAATATACCATGCACACATGGAGGTGCATAAGATGATCACTGCAACAGAGCCAACGGTGATGAGCACCGAGTAGCCAAACGCCTGAAAAAAGTTTGTTTTTTCAATACCCCGGATGAAATTTGACAATCCGGTAAAGGATCTCTCATCCGGCAGTGCAAATGCATTTTTTGTGATAAATCCTTTTTTCTTGAAGGAATTGATCAGCACCAGAAAAATCGGATACAGATAAAAAACGGTCAGCAGACTGAAAAATACGGTCAGCACTCCTCCGTGTTTTGATCTTCTTACAGCACTTACCTCATTATTTTCTTTTACTTTCTTTGCCATTACTGCTGTACCTCCTTTGTTCTGGTCAGTCTGTTCTGTGCCAGTGCGATAACTGCTACTATAATAAAGAAGATAACTGCTTTCGCCTGACCGACACCTTCCCAACCGGTTCTTCCATAGAATGTCTCAAAGATGTTAAGCGCAAGCATCTGCGAATTATTGGACGGCTCTCCTGCTGTCAATGCCAGGTTCTGATCGAACAGTTTGAAAGAGTTCGTCAGTGTTAAGAATGTACAGATCGTGATGGATGGCATTACCATTGGAATCGTAACACTCTTCAATAACTGCCAGTTGGACGCCCCGTCCATTTTTGCCGCCTCGATCAGCTCGCCCGGAATATTCTGGATACCGGCGATATAAATGATCATCATATAACCGACCTGCTGCCAGTTCATTAAAATGATCAATCCCCAGAATCCATAGGAAGAAGAATAAGTAAGTGTTCTTCCAAAATGACCTAAGATTCCATTCAGCAGGATCTGCCAGATATAACCTAAAACGATACCACCAATAAGGTTTGGCATAAAAAATACTGTACGGAAGAAGTTCGTACCTTTAATTCCCTTTGTTAAAAGCATCGCAATTACAAATGCAAAAACATTGATCGTCAGCACTGATACAATGGTGAATAATGCAGTGAACCATAATGCATGCATAAATGTCGAATCACTGAACACGCGCAGATAATTTTTTAATCCTACAAATTTTGCATCTGTAACGGTTGTAAATTCACAGAATGATAAGTAGATACCCATAATAAAAGGAACTATAAAACCTATTGTAAATGCCACTAATGTAGGGAGTGCAAAAACAGGAAAATATTTTTTGATTGCTTTCTCCATAATTTCCATCCTCTCATAAAACCTTAATAATCTGAAAGGGTGAGTGGCAGGCCACACACCCTTTCCATGTTACTTCATCATTACTTTTTATTTGTTTGCAGCTGCTGCATACTCAGTAGCCCATCCGTCAACGAATGCACTGACAACGCCGTCCCAGTCACCTGTTCCCTGTGCGTACTCTAATAATGCAGAACCTACACCGTCTTTCCATGTCTCAGATGGAATAGTAGAGAAGTTCCATGTTACAGAATATTTTCCATCAGCGATGTACTGGTTAGAAGCCTGGATAAATACATTATCTGCTTCATATTCGCCTGTGAATGTATCAAATGGTGTTGTAAATCCCATTTCATGAGCTATGGATTCACGTCCTGCGTCAGATGTGATAACCCAGTTCAGGAAATCAAGTGTTGCCTGCTGATCTTCTGCAGAAGCTTTGCTGTTTACACACCAGTAGTTCTCAGAACCTGTGCAGAGTCCCTGATTCTCTTCTCCCTCAACACCAATATAGATTGGCATCATACTCATATCATCAGCGGTTACAAGATAACCATTCTCTTCATTTGTGAGGTTACCATACTCCCATGTACCATTCTGGTAGAATACTGCCTCTTCCATACCGAATTCAGATTCTGCTTCATCACCTGTCTTAGATGAGAGCATTCCCGGATCACAGGTGGAATCTGTAATGTATAAATCCCAGATCTGTTTGTAATTGTCAAGGTATGTTCCTTCTATTGCATCTGTAGAATTAATTCCTTTGTCTTTGTATTCATAGTAAATTGGAAGATTTGCCAAATGAGTTTTAAATCTCCAGTCAGATGATCCATCCATACCTGCGGAAGTAAATGCTCCCTGAAGATCGTATCCAAACTTCTCATTAATCTCATCTAATCTGGACTGGATATCATCTGCAACTGCTTTCAATGTTGCAAAGTTGTTGATCTCATCAACAGAAGAAATCACTGCGTTGTCCATTGTGCAGTAGTCATTTAAGATTGTCTTATTGTAAATGATACCGTAAGTCTCGATAACATAAGCGATACCCTGTACTGCGTTTCCATCTTTTAATACAAAATCATCACTTGTCAGATGTGAATATAACTCACTGCCTGAAAGATCCATGCAATAATCTTTCCAGTTTGCAAGTCCTACAGGTCCGTTTACCTGGAATAAGGTTGGTGCTTCTGATTTTGCCATCTCTGATTTTAATGTCTGCTCATATGTACCATCTGCAGCCGTGATAACTGTAACCTCTGTTCCGGTCTCTGCTGTGTATTTTGCTGCCAGATCCTGCCACTGCTGATCCTGTTCCGGTTTAAAGTTCAGATAATAAACGGAACCACTTCCTGATGCTGCTGCATCTGTTTTCGCATCTCCTGCTTCTGTTGTACTTGCTGTTGCATCTGCACTGTTTGCACTGTCTGCATTGGAAGCATCACTGCCGCATCCTGCAAATAAAGTTGCTGTCATTGCTGTAGCAAGCATTACTGATAAAACTTTTCTCTTCATGTCGTTTCCTCCCGTATACTTTCTGCACATCTGTATTGTGCAATGATTGTTCTGGCACTCTGCCACTTCGCTGAAATGTTCCCGGTAACATTTTCGGTATTGTTTTCGGTAACGTTTTCAGTTGATAATTGTATTATATTCTTTTTTCATAAAAAAGCAATACTGAATCGTTATCTTCTCTATATTTCATAATTTTTGTTTTTGTTTTTTGTGTAAATTGTATATCAGCAAGATACTTTTTTCTTATTTTTCATTTTTCTGGTGGAAATTTGCTCAAAGTATTACTTTCTGCCCTGCCGCTTTTATTTCATGAAATTAGAATGCAATGATGTTTTACATTGAAAAAGATTTTTTGAAATGCTACTATAATATTATGGAAATGAAATCCGGGCACTGCCGTTTCATTCTGATCAAAAGGGAAAGTGGAAAGAACATATGAAAGAACTGATCCGTCATAAATTACAACATGATTTCAAACGAATAAAAACCTCTGCCAAATGGGTGCTTTTCTCCATCGTCTCCGGACTGCTTGTCGGGGGTGTTGGCACACTCTTCTATTTCGGCATGTATGTGGTCACACTGACCAGAACCAAAAACCCGTGGCTTATTTTTCTGCTCCCGGTGAGTGGTATCCTGATCGTCGGATGTTACCGCCTGCTTCATGATGAAAAAGATACCGGAACCAACCTTGTATTATCTGCGATACATTCCGATGAAGATCTGCCGCTTCGCATGGCTCCGCTGATTTTTATCTCCACACTCATCACCCACCTGTTTGGTGGTTCTGCCGGACGTGAAGGTGCTGCGTTACAGCTCGGTGGAAGTATCGGAAACGGTCTTGGAAAACTGTTCCGCTTTGATGAAAAAGACAAACACATTATGATCATGTGCGGCATGAGCGCCGCATTCTCTGCATTGTTTGGCACACCGATGGCTGCGGCTGTCTTTTCCATGGAAGTTGTCAGTGTCGGCGTTATGTATTATGCGGCGTTAGTCCCGTGCGTGATCTCCTCACTGGTCGCACATGCTGTTGCAGAATTCTTTGGCGTCTCACAGGAAATGTTCCTGATCGGCCAGATTCCTGCTTTTAAGATCACAAGTGCTGTAAAAATCTCTGTCCTTGCGATTCTATGTGCCGGTGTCAGCATTATTTTCTGTGTCATGCTGCATCAGTCAGAACACCTTTATAAGAAGTTTTTCAAAAATCCTTATGTGCGCATTTTCGCCGGTGGATGTTTCGTACTCATTTTAACGCTGCTTGTGGGCAACCAGAATTATAACGGTACGGGAATCAATATCATTGAACAGTGTATTGACGGTACGGTCCGCCCGGAAGCCTTTTTTATGAAAATGCTCTTTACTGCTTTAACATTAGGTGCCGGATTTAAAGGTGGCGAGATTGTTCCATCGTTTTTTACCGGAGCGGCATTTGGCTGTCTGTTTGGAAACCTGTCAGGCTTTTCACCGACCCTCTGTACGGCAGTCGGCATGGCTGCAGTTTTCTGTGGTGTGACAAACTGCCCGATCACTGCCCTGCTCATCAGCTTTGAGTTGTTCGGCTATGACGGCATGCCTTACTTTTTGCTTGCCGTTGCATTCAGCTACATGCTTTCCGGATACTATGGACTCTACAGCAGCCAGAAAATTATTTACTCCAAATATAAGACCAATTATATCAACCGCAAAACACATTAAAAACTTCCCACATATCCGGTTTTCCTGCGATATGTGGGAAGTTTTTTAATGTTCTTCCCTTGCGGCTTTCAGAAGATCAAGCAGTCCTTTTTCCTTGATCAGCGCAATGCCCTGCCCCTCATCACCTAACACAATGAGATTGTCTCCGGGCCTGATGTCAAATATTTTTCTGGCTTTTGCCGGAATCACAATCTGACCTTTCTCGCCTACTTTTACCATGCCAAAAATGTGTTTTCCTTTCGGTGGGACTTCCAACCCAAGAGAATCCTTTTTTTCATAATTGATCAGGTCATCCACCGTCACGCCAAAGACATCTGCAAGCCTTTTGCACTTTTCGATATCCGGCAGGGATTCCCCTGTCTCATATTTCGAGAGTGTCTGTCTGGACACACCAATCTGATCTGCCAGTTCATCCTGCGACATATGATTTAATTTCCGAAGCTGAATGAGATTTTCTGCAAACATTATTTTTTCTTTCCTCCAATTCCACAGACGATCCACCGGAGCACCGGAATACGGCGGATGATCTCATTGGCCAGATATGCACCGGCAAATCCCGCAGCTGCCACAAAAAAATAAAGAAGCACTGCCGGAAATTTTGTATACATGGTCAGGTAGTATGCTGTCATCGCAATAAAGAGGTAATGAAATAAATAAAGTCCCCAGGATTTCGCTGCCATCCATCTTGTAAATGTGTTGGAAATATTCCCCCATTTTTTCATGAAAGCCAAAATTGCAATGGTCGCAATCCATGCAAACAGGTTGCATAGCGGTGTGTCTAAAACCGAATGCTCGGCGTATGGTCTGCCCCAGTACATTACCGTAAATACAACCGCTAAAATTACGGCACACACCGTGAGCGGCAGCCAGCATTTTTCCAGGCGTTCCATCACTTCATCTTGTGAGAAAATGAAATATCCCACAAAGAATCCAACCCCATAGATACCAAAGCGATATACCACAATCATTGGTGTGTTTAAAATCTGAGCTGCGCCCCAGATCACAATTGCAAACAGCACAAGAAATGGAACGTTTGCTTTCTCTCCCAGCTTCCACAATCTGTCTTTTTCCACTCTGCGAACCCATATGAGCAGTACTGAAAAAATCCATAACATCTGGATGTACCATAGCGGTCCGATGCCACTGACTGCCATGATGATAAATAAAACCGGTTTTGGAACTGCTGCCATCTGCTCTAGTCCACCGCCGATCAGCAGATTGTAGTATCCTAAAATCCACCAGAACACCAAAAGCCCAAGGGTGGATGGAACCAACAATTTTCCCGTCCTTTTTTTTATAACATGATACAAAACCACAAGCACAACTGTGATCCATCTGATATTGTCTATGTATAACTTTCTCATATTTTTACCACCTTTGCAATTATTTTTAACATTATTATAAATTGCAGAAAATGGAAAATCCACCAGGTATCCTTAACAATACCGGATGGATTTTGTTAAAAACGAGGGCAGTTTTCAGATTCAGAAAATCTTTTCCATTTCTATATCTGCTTTTTTCGGAATACATCATTTTTATGTTTTTTGATATTTTTGCTATCAACATGCTCTCCTACTGCCCTGCGATCTGTCATATCCATCCATTCCTGTAACCATCTATCCTCCTCCACAAATTGTCAAGCATTTTTTCTACTGCTTCTTCGACACGTTCATCTGCATCCTCCCTTAAAGCCAATGCCAGCGAAAGCTCATCTACAACACTTCCATTTGATAATTTACATGGATTATATCTCCACATTTCAACTGCCACCTGCATTTTTGAATCATGAAGAGTATTCGTTGCACTTCCCTTCCATTTGGAAATTTTTTCAGATGAGTAGCATTTTATATTGGGTGCATTTAGCATAGAATATTCCGCCAATGCCGAATATCCGCTTTTCCGTATTTTTTATCCGTTCAATATGTTTTTTCAATGTTTCAATCCGCTCTAGTTCTGTCTTAGGATAAAGAAAAACGACTCTTTGACATTCTAACGATACTATCCGTAAACAATATCTCGTACATATAAAATTTGGATAATGATTCAAATCAGACCTCTCATAACTAACGTTTATTCCAAGTACTTTACTAAGATAATTCATATTCCCTCCATCTTGACTTGTTTTATGAATTATAACTTTTTTATGTTAAAATACAATTTTAAACAGCAAAATCGCTACACCCTGGTTTCCCAGAATGTAGCGATTTCTTTTTAACACTGATACCGGATCCAGACCGCTCCACTGTCAAATTTCTGTACATCCATAAGCTTTAACGCTGTAGCATCATGGCTCATGGAAAGACCATCGAAAACTGCCGGCATACCGCCTCTTCCATCAATCCCTGCACCGATCAGAAGGCTGATCTCATCAAGAAGTCCTGCTTCCAAATAAGCGGTATTGATCTTGGAACCACCGACGATTCCCATCCGCTTTACATGAAACTGTTCGAAAAGAATCTCTGATGCACGCACAAGATCCACATGCTCATCTCCACATGCAATCCATGAGATATGCTGTTCGTCCAGATATTGCAGATATTCCTTGGTCACCTTTTTGCTTGTCAGAATCAGATACGGTTTACTCATACCTGAAGCATCCGGCCAGCGCAGTTTTCCATTCGAATCCACAACGACTTCATAACCTTCTGTCTCTGCTTGTTTCGAAAAACCTTCCTGTCCGTAACTTTCGTTATTTTTCGAGACAAAAGTTCCCGATTCTGCCATTTCCAGTTCTGCCGTCACTCTTCCGCTCACGGTCGTAGGTACATTGATTTCATCCAGTGTTGTGTAATAATCATTCACACCACGAAGTTTGGATGTCATGGCACAGTCAATTCTTCCGTCAATGGAAATCATCATATGACAGATTGTGTATGGCTTCTTCATCTTACATTTTTCCTCCATATACTGGGAACGCACTGCTATCACCATAGTTTTCTATTTTTTTGAAATGTTTTAATACTTCCATATCCTCGGCACTGATTTCAAAATCAACCTCAGCATTTGTCTTCATATGTGCAGGATTTGCTGTCTTAGGAAGTGCAATTGCTCCTAACTGCAATGTGAAACGGATACAAAGCTGTGGAACGGATACACCATATTTATCTGCCATTGCTTTGATCTCTGGCTGATTCAAAATAACACCATGAGCGATTGGGGAATATGCCTCAACCACAATGTCATGTTTCTGACAGTAATCAATTAATTCAGCTGGTGTGTTGCTGATATGGCAGAGCACCTGATTTACCATTGGTTTGATCTCTGCAGTTTCCATCAGGCTTTCAAGATCACCAATCTGGAAATTGGATACACCAATTGCTTTTAATTTTCCAGCTTTGTATGCATCTTCTAATGCCTTCCATGCTGCTCTGTTTCCTTCTACATAACGGTTTTCACTCTGGTTTACTTCCACCCATGGCTGTGGAGAGTGAATGATCATCATATCAAGGTAATCGAGTCCCATTATCTCTAATGTTTTATTGATTCCTGCCATGGCCTCCTCGTAGGTTTTGTGTTCGGCTGCTACTTTGGATACCACAAATAATTCTTCTCTTGGTACGCCACAGGTTCTGACACCCTCTCCGACACCACGCTCATTTCCATAAGCCTGTGCGGTGTCAATGTGTCTGTAACCAAGTTCTACGGCTACTTTCACAGCTTCTGCTGCTTTGTCGTCATCAATAAACCATGTTCCCAGTCCTAACTGTGGGATTTTTACTCCATTATTTAATGTTAATGTATTCTGATACATTTTAAATCTCCTTTTAAAGTTCTATTTCAATTTTGCATACTCTTCATCCGATACCGGCTCACACCACTCGTTGGATGTCTCCTCACCCGGTACTTCCACTGCAAGATGTGAGAACCAGCTGTCTGGTGCTGCTCCATGCCAGTGTTTTACTTCTGCTGGAATGTTAATACAGTCGCCCGGTTTCATCTCGATTGCTTCCTTGCCCTCCTCCTGATAATAGCCACGTCCGGCAACGCATACGAGGATCTGTCCACCGCCATTTTTTGCATGATGAATATGCCAGTTATTGCGGCAGCCCGGCTCAAATGTCACATTAAAAATGCCAACCTGACTCTTAGATACCGGAGCAACGAAGCTCTTTCCACTGAAATACTGTGCAAAACCATCGTTTGGTGCACCGACTGGGAATACCATCTCTTTGGCATGTGCTCTCATTGCTTCATCTTCGTATGGAAGATCGCCCTCGTTTACATCCCATACTTCTTTTGCCAGGTTAAAAACTGCCCAGCCCTTTGGCCAGCCTGCGTAAAAAGCTACATGTGTGATGATTGCAGCGATCTCTTTCTGTGTCACGCCATGTGCTTTTGCGTTCTGTAAATGGAATTTCAGGGAAGAATCTGTGATACCGGAAGCCATTAACGCTACGACCGTAATAATGCTTCTTGTCTTTACATCAATGTCCTGATTGTTCCAGTTCTCTCCAAATAATACATCATCGTTAAAATGCGCAAACTCCGGAGCAAATTCTCCGAGTGCATTTCTTCCTGCTGTCTGTGTGATCTTTGCCATAGTTTTGTACACTCCTTTTTATAAAGTCTTTACCCAGTTCTCGATTTCCTTCTTATTCGCTCTGTTTAAAAGTTTTCCTTCCACAATCTCTGCGCCCGGTGCTGACGGCTGTAATTCTTTCACTGTATTTCCAAAACCGCTTCCGCCTGAAGTTGCAAACAAAACAATTTTCCTGCCTGTGAGATCATACTTTTCCAGAAATGTATTGATGATGGTCGGTGCAACATACCACCAGATTGGAAAACCTGCATCTGTCAAGACTGGGACAAAAAAAATTTTATTTTTTTCTGTACATATTCTATCAAACCCTTACTGATTTTTAAAGTACAGAATAGTTTATTACTCTTAACCTTTTCGTTACTACCCATAGAAGAAGCCAGCAGCTTTTTCACTACTGGCTTTCTGTATTACTCATTTTGTTTACTACACTGCATTTCGGATAAAGTTCTCACCCTTAAACACAACCTCTATATCTTTGTCGTTGTAAATGAGCACCTTATCAATTATGTTGGAAAGTACATCTCCGTCATACTGTTCCAGCATACTATACTGGGTTAGCTGTTCTATCTTCTCCTCTGTGTCAGGCTCCTGATTTGCAGCTTTCTCCTGCAAATCTGATATCTGATTCTCCAGATCAGCTAACAGCTCTTGGTTTGTTTTTCTTAGCTGCACATATTCTTCTTTTGTGTACTTTCCCTCTCTGTATGACTGATAACAAGAAACTGTGCTGTTTGATATTCTGTCATACTCCGCTTTAAGCTCACTAATCAAATACTCATCGCTTGTCACCTTCCTTTTATCCTTTGATGCCCTTTTAAGTTCTTCTTCCTGTATAAGTGTTCTACAGATTTCCTTTGTGATTTCCAGCACCTTGTCCTGTGCTTCTGACTTCAGCATAAAAATCTGCTGACATTCGCCAGTCCTTACCATCCTGCGTTTTGGACAGAGGAGCTTCGGTGTACATACTGCACTGGAATTCATCAGCTTTCTTCCACAATAGGGACAGATAAAAAGATTTTTCTTACGTTTCTTTGTACTCTTTTCAATCCCTCTGGCTTCAACCCGTAGCATTTTGCTTATGTGTGATAAAGAAGTAATAGAAGTGTAAAAAATTTTGCCGTTCCTATCCGATACTTGCCTTTGGTATCGGATAGGGCGGGCGGTCATTCGGGCAAGTCCACCTTGCCAACAAAAGAATAATAAATCTCAATGTCCTGTCTGCGGGTCTTGTTCTCGTCATAGCTGCACTCATGCACAACGATTTTCTCTACAAACTCCCGCAGCAGAGTAGGGGTAAGTTCTTCAAAGGTGGTATGCCGCCGGACAACATTCATAAACTTTTCTGCGTTCACTATAAATTGCACTCACTATGGATTAACAGAACGCCTAAAAATAATCCATGTACTTATGAAGTAACAAATCAATAAAATTGCCAAAATCCCAATTGTTGCCCCTATTTGTAACATCAATGCACCAAACCCGATATAGGCTGAAATTTCTGCTGATATGGTTTGGATAAAGTAAGCTATTACAACAGCAGCTACAATGATTGCTGTGATAATTGGAAGCCCAAACCAAACACTTAATTGTTGCAAGATAAGTTTTACGATATGCTTTTCTTCCACCCCCAATTTTCGGAGTACAGAGAAGCGATATTTATATTGTCCTGCGTCTAAGAGTTGTTGCAAAGAAAGTACGGTAAGACATATAACCATCAGTACGACAGCACCATAAATCATTGCAGTCTGTAAAATAAAGTTATTTGCTATGGAACTATTGATTTGCAGTGTGCTAAAACGCACGCCATAAATAGCCCCGGTTTCTGCCTGCTCGGGATATTTCTCTGTAAAAAGTTTTTCCAGTTTCCTTGCATTTTCATAGGAGATATTTTCCGTTGTTGTAATATATCGGTTTTTTATTACTGGCAACAGCTTTTCACAAATATTGTCTGGAAGTACATACAATACATTTGTATAGGAATTGTACGCTGTTTCTCCAATCGGATCCTCATAATAGGACTGCCCGGAAAGAGTCAATTCTCCCGCGTCTGTCATAATGCTGGTGTGTTCTTTCAAAAAGCTATCCCGTTCTTCCTCGGTGGCGATTGCTTTCCATTGTGTTGTAAATTCATCTTTCTCCAGAGAAATCTGTTCGTAACCCAGCATTTCCCGTATAGTGTTATAATCACTCAAAGAAATTGCTACAATCGGAAAATCATATTTCTGTCTGTTGTGAAAATCATCTTTCTCTGGCAGATATAGATTGAACGTGCAATCATAAACTGTATCTATTTTGTGTTCTGTCAGAAACTCAGTAATAATTTCATAACTGTCTTGCGGCAGATTTTCTTCTTCATATACGTCATTATATCTTGAATATACCTGCACATCATACATAGAGCGCATATCCAAATAACCTGAAGCCCAGCCCGTCAAAATAGGGGCGGCAATAAACATGAAGATTGCAAGGACAAGGGTTATACAAATCAGCGTCATTGTTTTGCTGGTTGTATTTAGTTTTGATATAATTTGCCCGAAAAAGAATAGGTTTTCTCCCTTGTATCTATGTTCCGGCGATTTTACTTTCCATGCTACAATCAAACCACTGGTAAGATAAATGAAGGCACAAATGAAGAAAAGTAAGTCAATCACAACAAAAAGCAGATATTGATTGAGCGTTCCATCACCTAAAGACAGATAATATTTATTTGTTAATGCTGCAACGCTGGCTGCTGTAAAAGCATTCAATACAGAACATATCAGTAAACCAGCAATGAAACATTCTCTTTTTTTCTTTCTAATTATGCAAAATATCGACCACAGCAAAGTAAGCAGCGGAAAAAGAATATTTCCCCAAAACATAAGCTGCACCGGAAACGCAAAGCGGGTGTCATAATAAAACCAGACCTTTTGTATTCCTGTAATCAATCCCCATACGGTAAATACTTCAAAGAGGACTACTACAACAGAAATGAAGCGGCTCTTTTTTAGCTCTGGTTCGTTCTCTTTCTCTGCGGAAAGCATATCAATAATTTTTGTTTTCTGAATGGTACGGGTATTGAAAATTCCTACCACAAAAAAACTTGCCACAAAAAATACCACTGTCAGCAAAACGGTGTCCGGGAACAATGTCCATGAGATTTCATAAGGCTTTCCATAAGCAGTAAGGAGCATTGCGGTAATGAATTGAGAGCAAAATACACCGCAAAAAATACCAATCAAAATGGAAAATATACCCATAATCAGTGTTTCTGCAAAGAAAATCCTGCCAATGGTTTTTTGTTCCATTCCCATAATGGACTGGACAGCAAACTCTTTTTGCTTCCGTCTTAGCATATAATGATTGACGAACCGTATCAAAAATAACAACAGCAATGTTATCATACAGATTGCAATTTTCATTCCGTCACTTAACAGAGTAAAATCATACTCGTTGCCTATATCCGGGCTATAATAACTACTGGAAATAGACAAGAACGCATAAAACAAGGTAACACAGATTGTCATTGTGACAATGTAGACCAGATAGTCTTTTACAGACCGTTTTGCATTTCTGAAAACAAGTTTAGCATACATGGCTCTGTCCCCCTCCGATCATGGTAAGGACATTCAGAATTTTATCAAAAAAATCACTTCTGCTGTCGTTGCCCTTGCGCAGTTCCATAAAGATTTCTCCGTCTTTCAAAAAAAGAATACGGCTGGCATAGCTGGCGGTAAAAGCGTCATGGGTTACCATAAGAATTGTCGCCCTAAGCTGTTCATTGATACTTTGAATGGTAGACAGCAGCATTTGTGAGGAATGGCTGTCTAATGCTCCTGTTGGCTCATCTGCCAATAAGAGTTTCGGATTGTTGATAATTGCTCTTGCACAGGCACAACGCTGTTTTTGACCGCCCGATACCTGATAAGGATATTTGTTTAGAATATCGCTGATATTCAGCTTTCCGGCTATATCCAAAATGCGGGGTTCTACACTCCCGGCAGGGACTTTATTGATTGCTAATGCCAGTGCAATGTTTTCTGAAATTGTCAATGTATCCAGCAAATTGAAGTCTTGAAATACAAAACCTAAATTCTCTCTGCGAAAGCGGGCAAGGGATTTTGGGTTGATTTCCGTTATATCTGTTCCCTCTAAAAAAATATGCCCTGCACTTACGGTATCAATCGTAGAAATACAGTTTAGCAGCGTTGTCTTTCCAGAACCGGACGCACCCATAATTCCGAGAAATTCTCCGGCTTCCACAGAAAAACTAATATCTTTAATGGCTTTGGTAATATTCCCCTCATTGCCATAATATTTCTGGATATGCTCCAGCTTCAAAATTGTATTCATCGGATAAACCTCCTTAACTGTTCCATACCCATATTGTAAATGGAGTATATCATTTTTTGTATCAAGTTTTCTTACGCAGTTCTTACAAAAATGTAAGAAGTGCAGAACCTGTCAGCCCTGCACTCCGATAATAAAATCATTCATTTGAAAGATAAGTGAAATCGTTGTTCCTCTGTTTTCGGAATAAGCAGTAAGTCCTATTCCCAGTTGATCACATAGACGCTTGCAAAGATATAAGCCAATTCCAGTAGAATTTTTCCCGGTTCGCCCATTCTGACCTGTAAATCCTTTTTCAAAAATACGGGGTAAATCACTTTTAGGAATACCTATCCCATTATCGCTGATAGATAGCACAATCTTGTCATTCGTTTTTGTCGCCCCAAAGTGCAAAATAGGCTGCTCTGCATGGTATTTGATTGCATTACCGATAATCTGATTTAAGATGAACCGCACCCATTTTTCATCGGTGTAAACTTTTGTTTCTATATCGTCTATCTGAATTGACATATTGCTTTGACGCAAAAGATACTTATTATCTGCGATTGCACTATGCACAACATCGCATAAATTGACTTCACGGACAGAATAGTCTTTTTCAGCGTGTTCACTCCGGGCATAGTAAAGTGCCTGTTCTGTATATTGATTGATATTCTCTAACTCTGCCAATACCTCTCTGGAAAAGGGAGAACGGTTATTCTCACACAGCAGCTTCATGGCTGTAATTGGTGTTTTTACTTCGTGTATCCATTGTTCAATGTATTCTTTATATTCCCTGCGTTCCCTCTGTACTTCGCCAATCCGTTCCAACATAGATTTTTCAGCCATTTTCATAATCTGGTAAAAAACCTGTTCATCAGCCCTTTCCGGCACTTGCATGATTTCCGGCAATAAATATCGTTCTTCTAATTGCTCCGTCATATTGAGCAATTTATTCAGATATTTTTTTCGTGAGAAATAAAATGCCAGCAAAGATAAAACAAGGACAATCGACCAGACTGCAAGAATAAACAGGACTGTCTGGATAGGATTATCGCTTGCAATTAAGAACAAGGCAAGGGCAAGCATACCCAGCAGATTGATTAAAATAACGGGGAGTTGATTTTTCAAATATTGTTTTCCACTCATAATGTATATCCTTGCCTGTGTTTTGTTTTAATGAAATCTACAAGTCCGATTGTTGCCAGTTTGTCACGAATACGGGTAATATTGACACTTAGGGTATTATCATCAACATAAAGCTGATTGTCCCAAAGAAAATCCACAATATCATTTCTGGAACAGATTTTTCCGGCGTTCTTAAAAAGGTAGTAGAGGATTTTCAATTCATTCTTTGTCAATTCTGCTTTCTGTCCTTTGTACTCTATCATGCTACTCTCCAAATGCAGGGTAGCTTCTTTCCACACATAAATTTCTGTTTGAGGGGAACGGTAGGCTTTCTTTAACAATGCAGCAATTTTAGCAAGAAGAATAGCGGGATTATAAGGCTTTGTGATAAACGCATCTCCACCCAGCATAATGCTGTTCAGTTCGTCCATATCTGTATTGCTGCTTGTTACAAATACAATCGGAATATCTGAAAAGGTGCGAATCCCCGAGCATATTTCAAAACCGTTATTCCCCGGAAGTTTTATATCCAGAATAACCAGATGTGGCGCAGCTTCTTTTAACTGCTCTATTGTTTTGGAAAAATCCGTCACTGCAAATACTTCATATCCATTCCCAGACAAAAGATTTTTAAGCTGTGCTTGTATCGTAAAATCATCTTCAATGATTAGTATTTTTTCCTTCATAGAGATACCTCCCTGACACTTTATTATACTGTATCAGAGAGGCTTTCTCAATCCATATTGAAGAATAGTAACGGAATAATGGGCGGTTGTCTATCAAATTCTTGTGTGTTACTTTACCGCACATGAGCATTATCACTTGTGCTGATAGTATCCAGATAATTCTTTTCTTTTCCATTTGCAGTCAGATACTCAGAGAAGGAATAAGGATATATATTCATGATGACAAAACGGCCGCCCAGTGTAGAAGCAATTTCGCTGCTGAGCATTTTGCTGATACATTATGTAGGATTTGCCGGTTCTTCTGATGCCGACAAAACAATAGTTTATATTTTCTTCCAGAGGATAGTGTCTAACGATTATTGGGTTGTTTAGGTAAATATCCTTCGGCTGTCTTGTAAAGCATAAAATACAGACGTAGTGAAAAAATATGGTCGATTCAATACATTTTACGGTCGATTCATGACAATCCGCCCATTTGGAAAGAAATTCGTTGTACATTAGAAACAGGTAATCATGTACAACGAATTTTTTACATTAAAAGCAAAGGAGAAAAAGGAATGAAAAAGTTAAACAAATGGATAGCAGGATTGCTGTGTATGATGCTTGTCATAACCATGGTTGCAGGACTGGGTGTGACGGAAGTGAAGGCAGATGATGCGGTAACAACAGTAAGTTCGTGGAATGAGTTAAAAAATGCAATAAGTAATGGTGGCGACATTCAATTGACGAGTAATATTACAGCTGGAACGGGTGATTATAGTTTTAATGTAACTCGGGACGTGACCATTGATTTGAATGGATATACGATTGATCGTAACTTAAATGTACAACAAGACAATGTATTTAGTGTGATGACAGATGGAACTTTAATAATAAAAGATACGAGTGAAGGACAAAATGGAAAAATTATTGGTGGATGGGCAAATGAAGACTATGCTGGATGCATTAATGTCAGCGGAGGAACGTTAATATTAGAATCCGGCAATATTGTTGGAAATCGTAGCAATAGTACTTTTACAAAACGCGGTGGTGGAGTTGCACTTTTTTATAATGGAACTTTTATCATGAGAGGAGGTAAGATTTCAGAAAATAAGGCAGGATACGGCGCTGGAGTGGTTGTTCTTGATAATTGTAAATTTATAATGACTGGTGGAGAAATCACAGAAAATATTTGTGATTTTGGTGACTATCAAGATCAGGATGGAGCAGGTGTATTTGCATACCAGGGAGCGGATGTAACAATCGGAGGAAGTGCAAAAATTTACGGAAATAAAAACTCAAATGGAGAAAATAGTAACTTATATATTTATCGTTACAATAGTAGTGAAAAAATTAATCTGAGCACGACTGTTCCACTGACAACGGGTGCTAAAATAGGTGTAGGTTATTATCAGCCATATGGAAAAAACGAGATACCACTTGCAGATTCAGGAAAACAATTCAAAGATGCATTTTTCACTGACGATGATAAAAACTATGAAATTACAACAAAAGATGGAGTAGATGGTATTTTTTATTCTCCAAAAAATTCTTCGGGAGGCAGCTCCACACCATCCACGCCAACCTCTTACAAGCTAAGGGTAGGCGGAGTTGAAGTTACCAGTGCCAATACTTCCGGCACAGGCTGGAGTTATGATAATCAGACAAATACACTGACCTTAGATGGATTTAATTATGAAGGTGATGGAAGCGGAATCGAAATCGAAACCTTACAAGACTTGAACATAATAATTAAAAATGAAAATAGAATAAAAAATATAAGCAGTTCTTACAGCAGTAGTACAAATGGATGGAGTTGCGGAATATATGTTCATGGAAATTTAACCATAACAGGAGATGGAACACTTGATGTAACAGGTGGAACAGCAGATACCAGTCATGGTATTAGTGTACTAGGCAAACTGGAAATTGATAGTCAGGGTACAATTATTGCCAAAGCACAGGCAACAGCCGGTACAAGTGGCATATTTGCATATGATGGTATTGTTATTAAAAATGGTAATATTACAGCATATGCTGCAGAAGCAACTAACAGTAGCCGTGGTATTGAATGTAATGGCGATATAACGATTAGTGGAGGAACTGTAGCAGCTAAGGCAGAAAAAGGAGAGACTTTCAGCTACGGATTAGAAAGTGATAAAAAAATAACAATATCTCCAAATGCAGTTGTCACAGCATCTGGAGTTACCGCAGCATTAAATAAAAAACCAGAAGGATATACTGGTGAGATTGGTACAACTTTCGTAAGTAATAATACCAATCCAAATCCAACACCGACACCAGAACCAACACCGACACCAAGTGAACCGTCAACAACGCAAGGTGAATCTACAACAACATCAACACCGGCTTCGACATCAACGGTAAGCACACAGGGCAGTCAGCAGGTTATACCAACCATCATTGAAGGTGCAGGCAGTAGCTATACGCAGGGAAGTGGAAATACAATTTATTTCCGTTCCAGCGATGCATTTGCAAACTTCCAGAAAGTTATGGTAGATAACGCAGAACTCAGTGCAGACTGCTATACGGCAACAGAAGGAAGTATCATTATCACTTTGAAACCGGAGTATTTAAGCACATTGGCAGCCGGATCACACAGTATTAGTATTGTTTCTGCAAATGGAGTTGCAACAGCAAACTTTGAAGTTCAGACAGCAGATACAACAGCAGTTTCACCGAAAACCGGAGATAACGGTCAGGCAGCTTTGTGGATCACACTTCTCCTTCTTTCCTGTGGAGCATTGACCGCAGTTGGAATCAGAAAAAAAGTAAGATAAGCAAAAAATTAAAGTGAAATGAACGACAACATGAGCTATAAGAAAAACCTAGTACTCATCTGTCAATCAGCATGGTGAACTCAAAGATATTATCACTCTCTTTTTCTGTCAGGTACAGAGCATCGAGATTAGTTAAACCGATTAATTTTTTGATTTTTTCATTAACGCTTTGATTCTGAGAAATATTGATATTGGTTCCATCACCTTTGTCAACAGCCCTGAAGTCACGCATAAAATTTACAAGATCATAGGAACTGAGCTTGTTTTTGAAACATTTGATTTCCAGGATTCTTAAAAGAAACAAGCTAAGGCAGCAGATTAAAAAATGCCCTGCAAGGATATTAAATTTTCCAGTAAAATCAAGGTTTTTTAGGTATCTGCGCGATTTGAGATGTATGAGGAAATTTGAAAACATCGGAACTGTATGAAACCGATTGACATGAAAAAAAGTGTATTGTATAATCAGAATCGCTCATCGGAGGGCAACTTGTTCGTTTAGAAACAATAGCTGGATAAGATGGCAGATTGAAATATCTGCTTTTCTTATCCGGCTTTTTTTGTGTGACAGGAAATTACTGCCACAACCTATCATTTTCAGGAGGAATATATGGAAACAAACACATCATTTACAGAAGGAAAAATCTTAAAACCTTTGATCTTATTTGCATTTCCTGTCTTGCTGGCGTTATTTCTGCAGGCGATGTATGGCGCGGTAGACCTGCTCATAGTGGGAAAATTTGCTTCATCCGCAGATGTATCCGCGGTTTCGACAGGTTCTCAGATCATGACTACATTAACAAATCTGATCAGCAGTTTCGCAATGGGAACCACAATTTTGCTGGGACAGCAGATCGGAAGCGGAAAAAAAGAGGAAGGCGGACGAACCGTAGGAACAGCAATTGTCATGTTTGCGGCGATCGCAGTGGTCATGTCGATCATTATGGTTGTTTTTGCGCCTTCAATCAGTCAGATCATGAACGCGCCTGAGGAAGCATTTCAAAAGACCGTTGATTACATCAGAATTTGCGGCGGAGGTATGTTAGTCATTGTTGCCTACAATCTGATCGGCTGCATTTTCCGTGGACTGGGCGATTCTAAGACACCGCTTATCACAGTCGCGATTGCATGTGTTTTTAACATTGCGGGAGATCTGATCCTATGTGCAGGCTTTCACATGGGAACACAGGGCGCTGCGATTGCAACAGTGTTTGCGCAGATTGTGAGCGTGGTAGTTTCGTTTTTCCTGATCTGTAAAAAAGAGCTGCCTTTTACCGTAAAAAATAAAAATATTCGGATTCATAAAGTATATTTGAAGAAAATGGTTGGTTTTGGGGCGCCGATTGCATTGCAGGATCTGCTTGTGAGCATTTCATTTTTGATCATTCTGGCAATCGTAAATTCTATGGGAGTCATTGCCTCGGCAGGTGTCGGTGTCGCAGAAAAAGTGTGTGCATTTATCATGCTCATATCGTCTGCTTTCATGCAGTCCATGTCGGCATTTGTGGCACAAAACTATGGCGCAGGTCAGATTACAAGAGCCAGAAAAGCCTTGCATTACGGCATTGCCGTTTCTTTTTCCATTGGCGTGGTAATGTTTTTGATCACGTTTTTCCATGGAGATGCGCTGGCAGGAATTTTCTCCTCGGATGGGGAAGTGGTTTTTGCAGCGGCAGATTATCTCAAGGCATATGCGATCGACTGCCTGTTTACAGCTATTTTCTTCTGCTATACCGGATTTTACAATGGTATCGGTAAGACACGATTTGTCATGATCCAGGGAATCCTTGGCGCATTTTGCGTCAGAGTTCCGGTGTCTTATATTATGAGCATCCAGCCGGAAACATCGCTGTTTCATATCGGGCTGGCAACGCCGATGTCGTCAGCCTTGCAGTTGATTCTCTGCGTTGGATTCATGCTCTTTTTGAGAAAAAAGGGGATGTTAGACGATAAAAAAATTTAATCGTCTCTATTTTCTTTCCCATTGAAAATTCTGGATTGTTTTATGGTACAATGCGTTTAAACATTTGAACAAAGAAAGGAATTATATATGGATATCTTAGAGTTAATGAAGGAAAGACACAGGACATGAGGTTAAATAATGCAGTCGAAAGAGATAGAGCAGCTTGCTTCTGAGTTTGAAAAATGCCAGAGAATACTCATTGCGCTTGGCGATGAAAACAGGCTTCACATGATTCCGGAAAAGATGAATAAAACCGCATAAAGATGTGAAAAGACAGGGATTGATGACCATGATTTTGTATTGGTGATTGATTCCTGTTTTGTAATATTATGATAGGGCGAGTTTAAATTATTTCTTGACAATAGCGTTATAGAACCATATAATTACCAATGGTAATTAACAAAGGCAATTATATAGCACAATGTAAAAAAGGAACCGATAGTATGAACGAAGAAAAAATAAAGAGAATGTTGGATGCCTGCTATCTTGCAAAAAGGACGAGGGAACTGCTCCCGGAACTGCCGGAAGGAGTCACACCAGCGTATATACAGTACATGGATGTGATCCACAAGTTACAGGAGAAGAAAGAGAGAGTAAAAGTATCGGATATCAGTGACACATTAAAGCTGCCAAGACCGGGGGTGACAAGAACGGTCAAGGAAATGGAAAAAAAGGGCTATCTCACGAAATATGCGTCTGAGGAGGACGGTCGGATCACATATGTTTTCATTACAGAAAAAGGTGAGGAGTTATCGGATAAGTACGATAAAAATTATTACAGCCGGCTTTTGAAATATATGGATCATATTTCCGAAGAAGAAGCGGATTGTATGATTTCGACCATAGAAAAATTTTATAAAGTCATGAGCGAAAGGAGAGTTGACATTGAATAGTTCAAAATCAGATTTTACACAGGGAAGTATTTTAGGAAAGCTGCTGCCATTTATGCTGCCAATCTTAGGCGCATTAGTATTGCAGGCGGCTTACGGTGCAGTTGACCTTCTGGTCGTTGGAAGGTTTGGAACAACATCGGGGCTTTCAGCCGTATCAACAGGAAGCCAGGTGTTAAACTTAGTCACTTTTGTTATTACGCAGTTTGCAATGGGTATCACTGTTTTGATCGCACGGTATATCGGGGAGAAAAAACCGCAGTATATTGGAGCTTTGATCGGTGGAGCAACAATTATTTTTGCAATTGTTTCTGCGGTACTTTTTGTAGTTATGATCGGGTTTGCACAGCCGATTGCAGTGCTGATGCAGGCACCACAGGAGGCTGTGGAACTGACATCGTCTTATGTGCGTATCTGCGGTGGCGGAATTTTTTTCATTGTGGCGTACAATCTGCTCGCAGCTATTTTCAGAGGCTTAGGTGACAGCAAATCTCCATTATTATTCGTTGCAGTTGCATGTGTGGTAAATATCGCAGGAGACCTGATTTTAGTGGCAGGACTGCATTTAGACGCAGCCGGAGCTGCAATCGCAACTGTAACAGCACAGGCGGTCAGCGTCGTTTTTGCATTATTTTTACTGGTAAAAAGAGAACTTCCATTTAAAATCACCAGACAGGATTTTAAGATCAACACACATTGTATAAGAGCATTAAAAGTCGGTCTGCCGCTTGCTATGCAGGAGTTCTTGACACAGATCTCATTCCTTGCACTCTGCGCATTTGTCAACCGGCTTGGACTCGCAGCTTCCTCCGGATATGGTGTTGCCTGCAAGGTCGTTAACTTCGCAATGCTGATTCCAAGTTCTCTGATGCAGTCCATGGCATCCTTTGTATCGCAGAACGTGGGTGCCGGAAACGAAAAAAGAGCGAAAAAAGCAATGTTTACCGGCATGGGCGTTGGAATTGTGATCGGCTGCATTGTATTTGCATTTGTTATGTTTAAGGGAGATCTTCTGACCGGAATCTTCACAACAGACGCAGCCGTTGTGCAGAATGGTTATGATTATCTGAAAGGGTTTGCGTTGGAAACGATCGTGACAGCCGTTCTATTCAGTATGGTCGGTTATTTCAACGGACATGATAAAACGGTCTGGGTTATGGTTCAGGGACTCGTCCAGACGCTTCTTGTGCGTCTGCCGCTGGCATATTATATGAGTATCCAGCCAGATGCGAGCCTCACCAAGATCGGTTTTGCGGCTCCGGAAGCAACGATATTCGGAATTGTGCTGAATGTGATCTTCTATCTGTGGATGAACCGGAAACGGAATAATTTATAAGCAAAAGCCCTGAAGTTGCAGCTTCAGGGCTTTTTGCGATGTAGCGTTATCATCATAACATATAATGCGTATGTTAATACTTTTTATGGTATACTTCAGATATAAATTTAGGAAAGAAAAGAGGAACCAATAAATGAAAATTGTGATTATTAACGGAAGTGCAAGAAAAGGCAATACATTAACTGCAATTAATGCATTTATAAAAGGTGCATCTGGAAAAAATGAGATCGAAGTGATTCAGCCGGACAAGTTAGATATCAGCCCATGCAAAGGATGTGGCGTCTGTCAATGTAATAAAGGCTGCGTAGATCAGGATGATACCAATCCTACAATTGACAAAATTGTGGCAGCAGACATGATCCTTTTTACAACACCAGTGTATTGGTGGGGAATGTCCGCACAGTTAAAGCTGGTTATAGACAAATGTTATTGCAGAGGATTACAGATAAAAGGGAAAAAGGTTGGTGTTATTGTCGTAGGCGGATCACCGGTAGACAGTATACAATATGAACTGATTCAGAAACAGTTTGACTGCATGGCTCACTACCTGTCATGGGATATGCTTTTCCAGAAATCCTATTATGCAACTGCAAAAGATGAATTATCAAAAAATGCGGGGGCAATGGAAGACCTGGAAAAATTAGGCGCAGAGCTGGCATAGGGAAAAACCAGTCTATCATGAGATTTCAAAAGGAGAGCAGGAAAAATGACAGAAAAAGAGAAAATGACGGCAGGAAAAATTTACGATCCTTCCGATGAAGAACTTGTAAAATTAAGAACAAAAGCCCATAGATTAAGTAAAGAATATAATGAACTTCTTGAAACAGACGAGAAACGTTCCGAGATTCTGAAAGAAATGGGAATCATAGGTGATTCGTTTTACTTGCAGGGACCAGTACAGTTTGATTATGGCTGTCTGACATCTATCGGTGCAAATTCGTATGCGAACTTTAACTTTACGTGTGTGGATTGCTGTCCGGTTACAATTGGTGCAAATGTATTTATGGGACCAAATGAGTCACTTCTTACCCCGATGCATCCGCTCCGCTGGCAGGATCGCAACCAATATCAGAAACAGAATGGAACACTTACCGATAAGGAATACGCCAGACCGATTACCATTGGCGATAACTGCTGGATCGCAGGAAATGTTACAATCTGTGGTGGTGTTACGATCGGCGAGGGCTGTGTGATCGGTGCTGGAAGCGTCGTTACCAGAGATATTCCGGCAAATTCACTTGCAGTTGGTGTTCCATGTCGCGTGATCCGCGAGATTACGGAAGAAGATGCGCTGGAAAATCACCCGGAGTTGTTCTAAAAAAAATCAGCTATAATCAAAACCTATAACAAACCCAAGGAATCTTCTATAACAAAAACAATTGACAAAATAATATCAGATGATTATAATTCCCCATATAAAGTAATTCCTACATAACATATCAAATAAGTAGGAAATAAGAAAGGGGAAAATCATATGAAGACAAATACAATCGTAATGAACAAAAACCAGATGTGTTGCTGTTGTATGTGCTGTATGGATGAATACGGTTTTATTTTCATATGATTTATACACCTGAGTGTTTTGGAGAAAAGAAGAAGCAGGCAGTTGTGATAACCATATGACAACGACCTGCTTCTTTCTTTATGTGTATACTCTTTGGAATTAACGTATGAAAGTGTATAACAGAAAGGTATAAAAATGTTAGAGATCAAAAACCTTTCCAAAAGTTTTCATGAGAATAAAGTATTAGACCATATTAATTTAAAAATTGAAAAAGGCGATGTTGTCGGAATTATCAGCCCTTCCGGTACAGGAAAATCAACCTTATTAAGATGCATCAACCAGTTGGAGATCCCGGAGGAGGGGGAGGCAGTTTTTGGTGGAAAAACGGTCGATCTTTCCAAAAAACACAAAGACAGCCTGGAATTCCGTAAGATTACGGGCATGGTGTTCCAGAGATTTTATCTGTTTGAGAAAAAGACAGCGTTGGAAAATGTTAGGGAAGGTCTTATGGTTGTTCAGAAAAAGAGCAAAGCAATTGCTTTAAAAGAATTAGAGCGTGTTGGAATGGCATCATGGGAAAATCATTATCCAAAACATTTGTCCGGAGGACAGCAGCAGCGTGTCGCAATTGCCAGAGCACTTGCCCTAAAGCCGGAATTACTCCTGCTCCACGAGCCGACTTCAGCCTTAGACCCGGAGCTTATTATGGTGGCGACACCGGAAATATTTTTGCTGTCTTAGATGGAGAATTAGAAGGAGATCCGGTTATTTTTTGCGCACATATGGATGTTGTAGAACCTTGGAGCGGCAAAAAATCTGTTTTGGAAAAAGACGGAACAATACATTCTGCAGGGGATACTGTGCTTGGTGCAGATGACATCAGTGGTATTCTGGAAATCCTCTATTGTGTACAACTTGTTCTTGACAGTGGAAAACCTCATAAAAAAATTGAAATTCTGTTTACAATTGGTGAGGAATTATATGTCAAAGGTTCGGATGTTTTTGACTATTCGAAAGTAACCGCAAAACAGGCGTATGTGCTTGATCTGTCTGAAGAGACGACGTTTAATATCGGAACGATTCAGGGTGGAACAGCGACAAACATTGTGCCGGACTGCTGTGTGCTGACCGCCTATGAGACACCACTTGAGAGCAAGTCAGTGACCGATTTTCAAAAAGCCTGTGAAATCTTAGGATTTTCCGGTGGACTTACAGGTACGTTCGGTGGAAGTGATAACAACAGTTTTGCAAAAAACGGAATCGAAGGGCTTGTTTTATCGAATGGAATGTATAATGCACATTCGACACGTGAATACACAACCGTCGACGATCTTTATAAAGGAGCAGAGCTGATCGGACAGCTTATTTTATTATAAAAAGAAATTTTGGTCGTATTCTGTTGAAGATTGTTGTTTTCGCATATAGCTATCTCGTGTAAGTTATGGTAAAATAGCCACAGAGAGCGTCACGGAGGACGCAATAGTGGGAGGTAGCTCTTATGGATAAGAACAGCGAAAAAAATGTCAGGTTCCGCATAAATATTACATTGTTAATTGCGGTAGTTTTACTGGTTGCAGATTTATATGCAATGATCAATATGCCTCAGAAATTTATTATTCTGGCGATCATTACAGCATTGTTTCTGGTTGCAATCTATTTTTTGGTAGATTCCATTTCAATTTATCTGATGGCAGAAAAGAATCGCAAAGAAGAACAGTATGATAGTATTTTTAAATCAGAAAAAGCGTCTTATCTTTTATTGAGGAAAACATTTGATGATCTGTATGAACTCATTGAAAAAGGAAACCAGTCCCGGAAAGCAAATGTGGAGGATATTATCCACGCACAGAAAGCAGTAGCAAAGGTTTCCATTGGAAGAAGTAAAGAGAATGCAGATGCACTGATGAATTCCAATGACCACATCATGGAAAAGATTTCGATGTTAGAGGCTGTTTTATCAGACAATGTTTCGCATCCGGCACCGGAAACTAATAAAAATGACAGCGCATATGCACAGAATATTTTAGACAATCAGAATAAAATATTACAGCAGCTGGAAGTTTTGCAGAATACATTGAATACGATCGGAGCTGATGCAAAGATAGCAGCAGAGTCTGCAAAACAGAACTTTTTTACCGAGGAACGTATCTTGGCAGAAGAGAATAAAATTGAAAAAGAAGAACCACAGGTTCAGGAAGCCGCAGTTGAGGAGATCCCATCGGCTGCTGGAGAAGCAACTGTGATGGAAGAGACACCGATCGAAGAAGAACCGTCCGTGATGGAGGAGACACCGATCGAAGAAGAACCGTCCGCGATGGAGGAGACACCGATCGAAGAAGAACCGTCCGTGATGGAAGAGACACCAATCGAAGAAGAACCGTCCGTGATGGAGGAAACACCGATCGAAGAAGTTCCATCTGATATGGCGGAAACATCAATTGGTAAAGAAGAAGTTTCTTCTCCGGAGGAAGATTTATCCAAGTATGATGATATAATGGTAGATACTTTGACGGATTCGGATGATAATGTTCCGGTCGAGAAGATTCCATTGGAAGATGAAACTGTTGTAGATGATGAGCCGGCAATGCCTGATCTGTCAGATCCGAATAAGGTTATGACACCGGATGAGATCGCAGCATTGATTGCAAACTTATAATAGAAGAAAGACTTCGGTGTAAAGTAAAAAATAATATTTAAGAGAATAAAAAATCTGTCATACAAATGCAATTTTTGTATGGCAGATTTTTGGTGTAACAGGAAAAACGTTCCCGATCATTATTCGGCAGTGATTTTTACGATTTCTTTGATAACCGAAACAGCGGTATCCATACCTTCTACACTGATATGTTCAAATGGTCCGTGGAAACCATAGCCGCCGGTTCCGAGGTTCGGACAAGGAAGTCCCATAAAACTTAATCTGGCGCCGTCTGTACCACCGCGGACTGGGCGGGAGACTGGTTCCAGACCAACGTTTTTGATTGCTTTTTTTGCAATTGCAACGACATATTCATTCTTTTCAATGACTTCCAGCATATTGCTATAGGAATGCTGAATGTTCAATTTTACAGTGTCTGCGTGATATTTTCCATTCATTTTTTGCTCAATGCCACGCAGGGTATCAAGACGTTTTTCAAAAGTGGCTTTGTCATGGTCGCGCACGATATAATTCACTTTGGCGTGGGCGATGTCTCCGCTAAAATCAGTCAGATGATAAAATCCCTCTCTGCCTTCGGTGTGGGTAGGAGTCTCATTTTCAGGGAGAAGAGATGCAATCTCACAGCCGACAAGGGCAGCGTTGATCATAATATCTTTTGCCTCTCCAGGGTGGACATTGACGCCATTGATCTCAAAAGAAGCACTTGCGGCATTGAAGTTTTCATAGGCAACTTCGCCCTCGTAGTCGCCGTCAACGGTGTAGGCAAATCTGGCTTTAAAATAGTCAAGGTCAAATAAATCAGCACCGCTTCCGACTTCCTCGTCCGGTGTGAAGCCGATCCAGATGTCGCCGTGAGGTATTTTTTCTGTGATGATCTGTTCCACTGCCGTCATGATCTCGGAAACCCCGGCTTTATCGTCGGCGCCGAGCAGGGTTGTTCCATCTGTAGTGATCAGTGTGCGTCCTTTTAATGTTTTAAGTGTAGGAAAATCGGATACTTTCAGATAAGCGCCGCTTCCTTTTAAAAGAACATCATTGCCGTCATAATCCGGAATGATCTGTGGTTTGACATCTTTTCCGGAAAAATCAGGAGCAGTGTCCATATGGGAAATAAAACCGACAGCAGGCTTGTCAGCATATCCTTTCGTTGCCGGCAGCAGTCCGTAAACATAGCAGTGATCGGTTAAAGTGACTTTCTCTAAACCGAGATCGCGCAATTCCTGTTCTAACACTTTTCCTAACTCAAACTGTCTTTCCGAAGATGGAATCTGTCGGCATTCCTCGTCAGAAGTTGTCCAGTAAGAGACATATTTTAATAATCGTTCTTCAACACGCATGTGAAACCTCCTTATAAAATGGTGCCGTATTTATTTTGATATAAAATCAAGCCGGGCACACATAGTTATAAAATACCATAAAATAGTGAAATAGGAAATATTAGAAAAGGATTTCTTGACAATTGTGTATACATCAGTTACATTCAATATTGCAGATAGCAAAATCTTTTTTTCAAATAAGTGTTATAGTACGAGTTATTTCTGCCAGATCGGCATGAAATCCTAAAAAATTGTTAGATACAGATATTGAGGGCTTTCCGGAAACTTCGCAAAGAAAGAGAGGAAGGTTTGGGCGAGAAAGATACAACAGAAAAAATACTTGCAGATTATAATGATGTATTTGCAGACATCATAAATGGTCTGGTATTTAAAGGAGAACAGAAGGTAACACCAGAGTCCTTAGAAAATATAAGTACAAGATCTGTGTATAAAGGCAGGAAAAATAAACTGCATGAACAGGAAAGGGATATCGTCAAACTCTGGAAAGAGCGTGATATTGAATTTGCCATATATGGCATGGAAAATCAAACTTTACCGGAGAAATATATGCCGCTTCGTATATTAGGTTATGATGGTGCCACTTATCGCAGTCAATTGCAGAAGAAAAGAAAAAGACCAGTTGCAGTATTGACAATTGTTTTATATTTTGGTACAGATAAGATGTGGGATAAACCAACGCATTTAAAGGATGTGATATACATTCCGGAGGGTTTGGGAGAGTATGTTAATGACTATAAAATCACAGTTTTTAATATTGCATGGTTGACGGAAGAAGAGATTGCAAGATTTAAAAGCGATTTTAAAATTGTAGCCAATTTCTTTGTACACAAGAGAAAGAATAAAGATTATGTTTCAGATGACAAAACAGAAATTAAACATGTGGATGAAGTATTAAAATTATTATCTGCTATGACGGGGGATGAGCGTTATGAAGAAATTCTGGCAGAGAAGGAGAAAGGAGAGTACAATACTATGGATACAGTAGCAGAACATCTTGTAAATATGGGTGAGGCAAGACTAGGAAAACTTATAAATCTTTTATTGCAAAATAATAGAATAGAAGATGTAAAAAAGGCTTCTGTTGATAAAGAAGCCAGAAAGAAATTTTACAAAGAATTTGGAATTATTGATTAATGAGGAGGGACGGTTCGCAAGGACTGTCCCTTTGAAAAATATAAAATTAAAAATATAAAAACAGTACTCGACAAAATACGAAATAATTTATAAAAAAATAGTTGCATTTCTAAAAAAAGTATTATATAATAACATTCGTCGCTGAAAGACATGCGCCACTAGCTCAGCTGGCAGAGCACCTGACTCTTAATCAGGGTGTCCAGGGTTCGAACCCCTGGTGGTCCACCAAAATAAACCCGCACTACTGTGCGGGTTTTTCTTCTATATTTTAAGTATTTGTATGATCTGCAACTACTTTATGGACGGATATGCTTCATTTACTTACTATGACGTATTTTATAGACAATAAATGATTAAAAGTTTATTATTAATAATAATAGTTTTTATCATCAGGAGGTTCTTATGGCAGTAGATGTTTCTAGAACACAAGATGTGTATAAAGATGCTGGACAAAGTGTTAACTTCACAACATTATTATTACATCGTAAAGATCGTGACGCTGAGCTAGAAGTAATTCAAGATATGGCGGACCGCATTCAAGCTATTAAACGCTCTGTTAGCATTCGTGCAAATGGTGAAGGTTTGGGCATTGCTTTTGGTTTCAGCCGTAAAGCATGGGATTATTTATTCCCTAATGCACCTGTACCAAAAGAGTTAGAAGACTTCCAAGGTATTAAAGGTGATAAACAAGACGTACCAGCTGTAGCAGCTGATTTATTCTTACATGTACGTTCCAATGATGAGTCCGTTACATATACTGTAGTGGATCAAATTATGGAGTTCTTACGTCCTATTACATTTGTAGTAGATGAAACTCATGGCTTCCATTATGAACAAGGTCGCGCCATCATTGATTTCGTAGATGGTACTGAAAACCCTGTTGGTCAAGAAGCTGTAGAGTGGGGCGTTATTGGCGATGAAGATCCTGAATTCATTAATGGCTCTTATGCATTTGCTCAAAAATATGAACACGATCTTGATGCGTGGCGTGCGCTTCCTACAGAAATGCAAGAAAAGTTCATTGGCCGTCGTAAATTCAGCGATATTGAGTTAGAAGATGATGAAAAAGATCCAGCAGCTCATAATGTAGTGTCTCAAGATAATCGCGATGATAAAGAACATAAAATCGTGCGCATGAATGTACCATTTGCTCAACCGGGTCAAGGTGTACGCGGTACATACTTTATCGGCTATGCTCGTTACTGGGATGTAACTAAAACAATGCTTACTAATATGTTTACGCAAAATGATAAATTGCTTGATTATTCCAAACCTATTACAGGCATGCTCTTCTTCATTCCATCCCTTGATACATTGGATGCAATTGCAGAAGGCGAATTATAATCCGCATAGCTAGTTTATGCATGATTTATATGGTTTGTATGCTCAGTTTTGTTAGCAGCATATAATTTGAGTGAAAATATCATATAAACTCTATAGAAGCGCTCCTTTTAGGGGCGCTTTTATGCTATAATAAATCTATTAAACTCGTAAAATCCATTGTAGTTATGAATGAGGTATTCCATGAATTATACTAGCACCCGCGGTACCGTTGCGGTAAATGAAACATATGCATTGTTGCACGGCTTGGCAGAGGATGGTGGTCTATATGTACCATCTTTATTCCCTACAAACTGCTTAACTTACAATGATGTGAAAGATAAAAATTATCAAGAGGTAGCAGCTATTGTATTATCTAAGTTGTTCCTGTCTCTTATACACATCT
>ENA-OWZO01000250-OWZO01000250.1-human-gut-metagenome-genome-assembly--contig:-NODE-250-length-37730-cov-37.032727_pt1 | contig 37730 bp, 30 predicted proteins | sample MGYA00249260_ERZ652115 | MGnify/ENA primary metagenome ERZ652115 (study PRJEB26925, sample SAMN05827127) | human gut metagenome | biome: ENVO:2100002; feature: ENVO:00000062; material: ENVO:00002003...
AGTGAACCGAATTTATTTAATTTTTAACCTTGTCCATTTTTAGTGGACAGTAGTGTCTTTGAATTGATACTTCTGTAAGTTTGCGATAAGGTTAGGCTTCCATTGTTCTCCTATGGGAAGGTTTCGGTTACCGATGAATATCAGAAACTCCACCATATAGACATAGATAAACAGTCCAGAGAGGAATTCTGAAGTGATGAAGAAATAGTGACACATGGGATGCGTTTCTCTCTGTTTTGCTATTTCGTTGAACAGCCGCATAAGTTCGCTACTATAGGGAAGCTCTTTGAAGAGAATGTGGCTGTTCCACTTTGTCCATTTTGCATCGGGATCGTCGGGATGTGATTTGCCCGTATAGTATCTGTGAATCGCTTGCATCAGTTCTGCCAGTGGCAAAGAACGTTCCTCCTTAGTCAAGCAAGGGCAATTGCGACTCAGGTAATCCCGCAGCATATCCAGAAAGCCAATGGTTATCTCCTCAAAATTTCGTTTTGTCTTTCCGTCTCCCACTAGATCGAGAAACAGGTAGTGATATTTTGTCCTTATTTCGCAGGAGGTTGTATCCAGCAGACGAAGTCGGAAGAATTCCACTAACAGCATGGGAAATACTTGTCTCCATTCGTGGTTCATACTTTTTCTGTAATCGATGGCTGCTTTTTCGTTTCGCTTTGCCTTCTCATTCACTTCTTTGTAGCGCTGATGACCTACTAGACTTGGGTATTTGGCATCACTTCCGAATAGCAGAGCAATATATGGATTTAGCAGGTAGTCGGCCAGCATGTGGCTCAGTTGTCCCCACGATTGCGAGGTGTTTAGTAGTTCTAATAGTGTTTCCTTATTTGTTTCCATGTAGTTCATCCTTTAAATTGTTCTTTTCGCACTTAGCGAAAGTTTGGTAGTAAAAAGTGTATAGCAGATACGCCAATACGATGTCGTAGGCACTCAGGAGTTGGTAGCGGTCACACATTGAGGTATAGCCTGCTTTGAAATGTGCTTTTTCGTTTCTGATTTGAGTGGCTCGCATCTGCATGTCGATGATGAGGCTGTTGGTGTCTTTTTCTTTCTTCGTTTCTGGTAGAGTCGCTTCTGTAAATCGTTTGCCGAGTTCGGCACGGCGGTCGAAACTGGGTTTGTCAATTTCTTCCTTTGTTTCCGGCCAAAACCGATATAGGATATACGTATAATAGCTTTCCAAACTAAGAGCCAGACGGTGACTTGCTTCCTTACCTTGGGACAAGTTGTTTTCCTCGCTGCATTGCAGTACCGCACTGATGTCGGTCATCATATTGCTATTGAATAAAGGCTGTTTGTATTCCTGATTTGCTGCGATTTCGTCAGCACACTCGAACATCAGCTTCACCAGTTCGCGAATTGAAGATTCGTCATGATAAGGGAGTAGTGCCTTCAACCGATGGTGGTACAGTAGTACCAGTGTGTTTATGATTTCTTCTTTTTCCATAATTCACGATTTGCGATGCAAGTTACAAAAAAAAATAAGAAAAGCCATGATGGCGAGGTATTTGTGACTGTATACATACAGATATACACTCGGGCAGAGTGTAACTATTAGCGTCGGTTGAAAGGAATTTGCGATTTCTTTATACGTTTCTTTGGCTTTGCGTAGCTTTGCAGCGATAGATAAACCTAAACGAGATACTTATGAAAAACAGGAAACTGATTATTCCGGTAGTGACGGCTGCGATACTGATAGCCTTGTTTATGAGCATGAACAGCAATTTCGAGCAGCGGTTTGAGCAAGTGACGGAATGCCTTGCCACAGGAGAAAGCGTCAGTCTTGACCGTACAGTAGATGTGGACCGGCTGGCAGATGTGTTGTATGTCAACAGCTATGTGGAAACAAAGAACGATGCTCTGTTTGCAGCTGAATTCATCGCGGGCAAACTGAAAAGGGACACCCTGCCCGAAGCGGTGCAGGATTTCAATAAACGGATGTGGCACGTGCCTGTTTCGCTGATTGAGCGGGAAGGTTCTGATGGTTTCCGTGAAAAGTTGGTGCAGTCGCGTGCCTTATTGGGGTGGAACGAAGAAACGGTTGCACGTTATCGGGCAGGGAAGTGTCCATCGCGCGTTGTACTGAAAGGAGAAGGAACGGGGACGCTTACAGGCAAGGTTCTTGAAACTATTCCAAAGGAAGAGCAGAGCTTGTTGGAACGTCTGATACTAACTGACGAACGACCGATGGCTAGTACACTGGTGCGGCTGGACGGATACAGAGTAGACAGTATCGGACAGGGAGAACGTACGGTGCTGGCGTATGCCATGACCGACGGCGAGGGTGTGGTGCGTTTCGAAGGACTGGAAATGTCAGGTTCATATAGTATGCTTCCCGTTCGTTGTGGTTATGAGTTCGGGGGAGCACAGGGGACGGCGGGTTGCACATTGGCAGACTTGGACAAAGATGAAACCGTCTTCACATTTACAGCACGCCTGCACGCAGTACCTCTTTTCGACAAGGGAACTGTACAGCGTATGCACGAGAGCCAAACGGTGCTGGTACGCACACCCGAAGCCTTCTGCATGGAGTTTCAGATATATTTCTGTTGCTACTTTGGGGCATGGGTGCTGTTGTTTGTGCTGGGATATGTGCGTAGAGGACGGCTAGACCCGGTGATGGCATCGTGTCTGATGGCGCTTACAGGACTTTCACTGATGTTTATGTTCGGTATCAATGATCCGTTAACGGAGCCACTTTTGGGAGTAGAAACGGCACAGGGTATTATTATTGGTACCGTATTAGCTGCTTTGTTGCAGACGGTGAATGTACTGAAGTTCTTTCAGAACGGCTATAGAATCCCCTTCGATATACTGGAACGCCCGTTGAATCGCGTGCTAGATTTCTTCTGTCTGCCCTACACCAAAGGCATAGGTTATTTATGCATGGCTTTACTGCTGACCGCCGCCTTGTTGTGTTTTGGACATTCGGTGGGAGGTATGAGGGTGAATCTCAGCCTGATGGGATTCGTATTCCAGCCTAGCGAGATAACAAAATATTTGGTTGTGGTGTTTATGGCAGCTTTCTTTTGCGACCAAGGCGAGCGTATCATACGCTATTCGAATGTAGGAGTACGTAATGTGAGAGTCGGAGCTTTCGCCACTTTTACTTTCTTTTGGAGTAAGCTCCGCACGATGGTGGTCATGCTATTCGGCATGGGAATGCTGTTAATGCTTTACATGATATTGGGCGACATGGGGCCTGCATTGGTGGTGTCGCTTACGTTTATCGTATTGTATTCGCTGATTAAGTCGCGTGTGGAAATGGGTGCAGTGGGCGATACAGGTTCTTACAATGTAGTTTGGAATTGCGATTTGCTGATGTTGATGGTGGGGATTGTGTCGTTCGTTTTATTTCTGTTGGTAGGTCAAGTGTTCCATTGCCCGTTCTTCTTTTGTGTGGTATGGTTTGGGGGGTGGATTGCCTGGGGATTGAAAAGACGTCAAATTTTCGAGTCTGCTATTTTGTTTAATATGGTTATCGCACTTTTTATATTTAGCGACAGTGCGCTCCGTGCCATAGGACAGGAAGATGTGGCACGTCGTCTTGGCGATCGTAAGGAGATGTGCATAAATACGTGGGGGCATTTGGGATTGGAAGGTGGAGTTTTGTCTCCAGGGGTGAACACGCAGGTGGCAGAAGGATTGTGGGGACTGGCTTCCGGTGGCATGACTGGTCAGGGACTGGGCAATGGAGCATCGCAGTTCATTCCAGCCTATCATACGGACATGATTCTGCAAAGCATAGGTGAGCAGATCGGATTTGTGGGAATACTGGTCGTATTTGTTTTGATTTTTCAGCTGTTGTACAGAGCATTACGGGCCGGGTATTACACGAATCACTTGTTCACACTGTATCTGTGTGTGGGTATTTCTGTAGTCACAGCTGTGCAGTTTCTGATCATTGCTTTGGGTAGTACCGGTTTCATTCCGCTTACCGGCATCACTGTGCCTTTGCTCAGCTACGGACGGGTCAGTATGATTTTGAACATGATGGCTTTCGGACTAGTATTGTCGGTCACCTCCCGTTGTCAGTCGGATGTTGCACGGTGCGACTCCATCCGTCAGTACAATGATATATTGGCTTGGACGTGTGCTGCCTATATGCTGTTAGGAGTGTTTGTATTGGGTATTTTCTTCCATTATCAAGTTATTGCCCGTGAGCGTACCTTGATTCGTCCAGCAGTGGCATATAACACACATGGAGCGGTAACTGTACAGTATAACCCGCGTATTGGACGACTAGTAGAATGCATGAAGCCAGGCAATATCTACGATCGTAATGGGGTGTTGCTGTCAACTTCGTATGCTGACAGCCTTGTTCATTATAAGTCTATTTACGACAAGTATCGTTTAGATATTAACTTTCATAAGGTTCAGCAGCGTTTTTATCCGTTCGGCGAGCATCTGTTCTTTATGTTAGGTGATTACAATACCAAATTATTCTTCTCTTCGCTTGATAACAGTCCGCGCGGGTTGATGGCTGAAGCTCGCTATCTGTCCGAACTGCGTGGATACGACAATGTGCTGTATGACGAGTCAGGAAATAAGGTGCGTGTAGATTTGGTTTCTAGGCAGTACCGTCCCGGACGTTTTTATCCCGCACGCTATGAATACCGACAGGATGGATTTCAATTACGCGACTATTCAGCTTTGCTTCCTTATCTGAAATCTGGCTATAATAGCGACCGAATCGAGAACTATAATGCTCGTACAGAAGAAACTGGCATGATAAGACCTCAGGATATCACATTGAGTATTGATGCCGGTCTTCAGACTAGACTTCAACAGGAATTGGCAAAGGTTGAGAAGGCAGGACAAAAGAGATGGCATCGTTTTCAGCGTACTTCGGTAGTAGTGATGGATGCATCGAACGGCGAATTGCTTGCTTCTGCCAATTATCCCTTGCCTGACGAACAGCGCCTTGCTGTTGAGCCGGAGAATTATACCGACAATTATCAGCCTGAGAATTGGCAAGCATATACAGACTGTGACTTGGGGCTGGTTTATCCTACTGCTCCTGGTTCATCGGCTAAAGTAATGTCGGCATTGGCTGGGTTGCGGTACGTGGACGATACGGGAGAACGTATCACAGATTCTAAGTTTACCTATTATGTGTATGAAAAAGAGCGGATACACACTGGTAAGGAAGGTGATCCTGTGGGCAATGTAAACTTTAGGCAGGCTATCATACAGTCATCCAATAACTATTTCATTCATCTGGTGAATGACCTAGACTTGTATGACGAACTGGCATATATATACGCATCTGCCGGTATTGGTATTGGATATACTTCAGCCTATAAAATCGATTATCATGAATATAACCCTAGCAGTGGTTGGAAAGAACGGGTGACGAAAGTCGCTCCGATGGCAACTCAAGGTTATCGTAATTATATCAACCAGCGGACAAAAAATGCGAAAACACATCGTAAGATGGTATTTTGTGATCCTTGGTGGCGGTGGGCCTGGGGACAAGGTACATTGAGTGCCACTCCGTTAAGTATGGCGCGCATTGTAGCATCGGTAGCTAATAATGGGAAGATGCCGATAACCTGCTTTCGTATGGAAGGCAGTAAGCCAGAGTTTGTCACTCTTACCTCGGACAAGCAAATCGGAGTGTTGCAGCAGGCAATGGTGGCTGAGGCACATAAACCACTGCGAGACGGTTCACAACGTTTTATCCGCTATCCTTTTCTGGGCGGTAAGTCAGGGACTCCGGAGCGTGTAATCAAATATGCTAACGGGAGCATGGATCAACCCAATGATGCATGGTATGTATGTTATATAAAGAACAGTAGTGGGAAGACTTCTTTAGCTATTGTGGTACGGACGGAGCGTAGCGGAAATGTAGGTTCCGGTTATGCCAAGAGTTTACTGGAACGAACAGTAATGCCGGTACTGCACAGTATGGGTTACGTGAACTGACCGAATGTATGAAAGGAATTTGCAATTTCCCTATATGCTCGGATAAACCTTTCTATTTTTGTAATAGAAATAAGAAATACAAACTAAACTGTTATGGAAAAAAATATTATATATTGGCTGCGAAAAATAACTGGTGCAAAGAGACGACAAAAGGAATACATGAGTATGATGCAAACCGGTGGATGGAATGAAAGAGGAACGGATGATACCTTGCACGACTATATTGAATGGCAGAGCCGCATGGCAAAGGATATCATCCGAACAGTTGACAGTCTGGTCTGGTCTGTTGGTTTCGTGCCCGAAGACAACGAATTGCATATTTATGTTCACAACAGCCTGTGCTATCAGTCGTGTAATAGTTATAATTTTAAGGAATGGTTACGTGACTTTATGCAGATGGAAAAGAGTTATGCTTTTCATGGTTACATCTTGCATGAAGGAATATGTCGCGATATGATTTCCGCAACCTCTGTCAATCAAGAGGTTAGTATTGAGGTTCGTAGGCAGGAACCAAAAATGCTACTCGTTCAGGCTACGGTTAAATCGATTCCCGGAAACGGGAGTCTGTTGGACGGGAAAGTGGAGCTTACTGCCGAAACGGATAGGAGGGCGGACTTGAATCGATACAATATCGGTGTGGGTAGAACACCAAAGTTGGATAATGGCAGCGTCCGTTTCAATCACATAGCTATTGACGATGATCCAGAATCGCCTTCGTTTGAACTGAACAAATATGTCAGCCGATCACATGCCTATATAAAATACGGTTCTGCAGGATTTACATTGTATGCGGAACGGGGAGGCACTCCGCTGCATGGCAAGCATACAGCTGTGTTTCGCAATGGACAACAGATAGTATTGAATTTGCCGGAGCGGGGGGTGCCACTGAAGCATGGCGACCAGATTGTGTTGAGCAAATCGGTTATTCTAATTTTTGAACAAACAATATAAAAACGTCAAACCTTAAACTAATAACACGATGAAAAAGATTACGAGTGTATTTCGTACAATGTTTCGAATGGACAAAGAATTGGGCCGAAGCAGTACGACTGTTACCAATGCGCGTATATTAAAAGAAATATTAAAGCATTTTACTGAAGAATTGAATTATCGTTCGGTAGGGAAGAAAATGATTTATCCAATGACTTTTTATGTTCATCTTCACCAGGATGACTATCAGGCACGGAAAGACGATTTTCCTTTTTTTCTGTCTGAAATAGTAGAAGGTTTTTATCAGGTAATTCTGAAGAATATCAAAAATTATCCTAACTATAAGGGACCTGCTGCCAATTGGAATTTTTATTTGGTCCCATGTATGGAGTCAGAATTCTCGGCAGGTGAACATATATTTTCCATCAAGTCTGGTAATGTGATTATTTGGGGCAGTTTATACGATTTTATGGATACGGATTCAGGGGGGCAAAACAAAAATGTGAATGTTTCCGTTAGGCTGGATAACTGTAAGCTACTAACCAATATCAATATAAATTACTCGGTGATGCAGAACTTGCAGTTTTTGGATGAAAACCATATCCGGATAGATTGGAGGGACCCAGTAAAAGCAATGCAGTATAAAAACTCACAGGAGAAACAGGAATTACCTGATATGAAAATTGGAGTTGGGATATTAAGCTATGTCCAAACCGGACGCAAAGAAGAACGTTTCGTCATCAGAACCAATTCTTGCAAACTGTCCGGTGAAGGCGATACGCGTCAAGATCACTCCGTTTTTAAGATAAAGCATTCAAAAGTCGGTATTCAGCATGCTGAAATCAAATATAATCGGATGGCAAATACCTTTGAACTAGCAGCCTATCAACTGACCTCTATCAATGGTGTGGCTGTGCCGTTGAGTGAGGGTGGAGAACTGAAATGGGTTCCGCTCCCGAATGGCTCTGTCATTGTTCTGGCAGATAGTGTAGTAATAAACTTTAAAAAACTGATTTAAGATACTATGCAGCAGAAAAGCGACATACAGTACATAGGACTGACAGATATGGGGAAAAGCCGTACAAACAATGAAGATTTGTGGCTGTGTCAAAAAATCTGGAATGAGAGTTGCATTGTGGCGGCTGTTATCGATGGAGTCGGTGGATATGAGGGGGGAGAAGTTGCAGCTAAAATTGCTGCTGAGGAATTGCTATCTTACCTTCGGAGATATCCGAATGGTGAGCGCTCACAGATTCTAAAAGAGGCGATGGTTTATGCCAATAATTGCATTTACCGTGAACGAGTCCAAAAGATGGAATACGGCAGTATGGGATGTGTTATGACGGCAGTGCTGATTGAACCGGAACAAGGCACAGTGGATATGGCTCATATTGGTGATACCCGTTTGTATGAGTTGTCCGAGGGAGAGCTGACCAAACTTTCGCATGATCATTCTCCGGTGGGTAGGTATGAGGAATGGGGTGTCCTGAGTGAGAAAGAAGCGATGGAACATCCAATGCGCAATGTCATCGAACGTGACTTAGGCCATCGATTATTAGAAAATTCCGTTGAGAACTATATTGAGATGGAACAATTCTTCTTAAAAGGAAATGCGACTTGGTTACTCTGTTCCGACGGATTAACCGATTTGGTGTCAGGAACTCAGATTCGTGATATTTTATTGTCTGATGAGTCATTGGATAATCAGGCAAAACAGTTGGTGGATGCAGCTAATGATGCGGGTGGAAAAGACAATATTACGGTAGTTTTGATTCGTACTCAGGGGGGGGGCAGTTTTGACGAAACAAAAAATCAAATAGATGTTGTGTCGAAGGATGAATTGGTTGTGAAAATGGAAAGTTTAGAAAATCGGTTACAGGTGGAGAATTTTAAGACGAAAGGTAAAAAGTTTGAGATAGGGATTAAGAGATTAGGGTGTATTGTTGTGTTGTTTGTTTGGGGAGTTTTAGTAGGATGGTTTACCCATTTATTTTATTTGGACAGCCAGGGGGAAATAAGGTATAATTTTCCTTTTGTTCCTGCCATTACAGTGCCGGATGTATATACGGATTCTATTCAGACCTTGAAAGATACTTTTCTTGGCATGGAGCTGAAGAATGTATTATCGGAAGAACTATGTGATACCATCAATAGTGACAGATATAAAATGAATTAATTATGAGTCGAAAAAAAATAAAAGTCAAGCAGCAGGATAGTTTCTCTGAATTTGATTCTTCGCTTGAGAATTTTATTGTAGGACACGAAGAACATTACTTGTCCATTGTCGGTATACGTTTGGTAACAGATGTCGATTTGATACCGAAGAATGTGCAGGAATATCCTTCGCAGCGTACTCTATTCCTTGCAGAAGAAGGAAAAGTGTTATGCCTGTCGGTACAAACGAATCTGGAATATGACGAATTTCTACGTCTTTGGAATGAACAACACGAGCTGACGTTCAGTATTTGCAGGAAGAACGTGGTAAAAATAAATCAGTTTGAGGTAATACAAGGAAAGGATGAACGGATTGTGATTCTTTCTACAGAGGTGGATTGGAATGATTTCTTGAAAATGGACCAGTGGTGTTGTACATTTGAACTATCTATAGGGAAACAAAATCTTTTAACTGAGGTAAAAAAATGTTGTATTCTTTCAGCAAGTCACCGTCCGGAAGTCTATACCTCTGATTTTTATTTTCTGGCAGGAGATAGTTCCTCTGTGGGGGAGTATAAGATGCAGACTGGTTTCGACAAAAAAGAAGACCAATTTATGACTGTTTGTTATGGATGCAGATATTCGAATGTGCCGGAATTTGCTGATATAGAAGCATTGGAGGTCGAGTTTCGTTTGACGGATGCCTATGGAAAACTGATAAATACTTATATTTCTCGTATAGAAAGCGTTGAGGGAAATCAGGAAGGTATGTCTTCTCAAGAGTTTTTTATCGGAATGCTTGAAAAAGGTGACTATAGAGTAGAAGTACATGTGTTTGGCGATAAGATTGCAGAAGCGGGATTGACTGTAGGAAAAAAAATGAATGGGAAACCTCGGTTTAAGGATATGAGAACTTTGCGTGCAGTACGTACAGCTGAGGGTGGAAGTTTGACACGGATTAATGAACTGGTCGGATTGCAATGTGTAAAAAGGGATTTACGGATGAAGATAAACTACATGAGACTGATGGCGGCACGTAAGGCTGTAGGCCTTCCGGTGACGGAACGGTTGATGCACACGGTGATGGTTGGAAATCCAGGTACAGGAAAGACTACAGTTGCACGATTAATGGCTTCGGCCTTACATGAGATTGGATTACTATCGAAAGGACATTTGGTAGAATGTAATCGTGAGAATCTGACAGACAGCTATATTGGAGGAACTGAAAAAAAAACGAGGGAAATGATTGATATGGCAAAAGGAGGAGTGATGTTTATTGATGAAGCATATAGCTTATTTGAGGAAGGATCGTCATCAAAGGATTTTGGGCGGAAAGTAATAGATACTCTTATGCCGGTTTTATCAAATCCAAATAGTGACTTAATTGTAATTATGGCGGGGTATGAGAAAGAAATGGATAGACTGTTGGATTCTAATCCTGGGCTATCTTCACGTTTCCCTGTCCGATTAAAATTCGAAGATTACTCAGTAGATGAGCTGATGGCAATTGCACGATTGTTTTTTCTGAAAAATCATTATCAGGTTGATGAGAATGTGATGATAGAAATTCGTAAAGTTATATCTTTAGCCAAACCGATTGAAGGATTTGGAAATGGACGTTTTGTATATACGCTTATTGAGAATTTTATTCTACCCACTATGGGAGAACGTTTATACAAACAATTGAATATGGGGGCTGTTGATTCTAATATTCTATCCGTAATATTTAAAGAAGATGTTCCAAACGCAAATGAAATTCTGGATATGGTAGGTCTAAGACATATGAAAAATAGAATAGGGTTTCGATAGCTGCCAAGTATAAGTTTGTAAGGGTATTTGCTATATAAATGTGATTCTATAATGGCTTGTAGATTTATTTTATTTATCTAAAAAACGTATTGCTATTACTTTTATCGTAATCCCCAAAACCGCAATAAGCACAATAGTGGCAGCTATCCTCCAAACTAACCCAGAATGCAAAAATTCCATATTCGCCACTATCATACAGACCAAGAAAGAGGATAAGTCAATTAGAATAACAATCAAAATATAAAATGCTTTATGTGATAGAGAAATACGGTTATCCATTTGAGTTATCCTCTGCTCTGCCTCTGTACACTTGGTTTCAATTTGATCAATGAACTGGCCAAGAACGGCATTGCCAAATTTTACAGCCTGTTTTTGCGTATCCTGGGTAATAGACAACTTGTATTTTCCTAATAAATCTACCAATGCGGTAAGATCCGTTCTCAATCCATACACATTGTCATTCAACTCGGCAAGTTCTTTTACGTTTATACCAAGCAGGCGTTTTTCTTCCTCAAGATATTCATTTTGAGGAGTACTTTTGGTAACTTGCACTTCATTCCCTTGTAGGTCAATACCTATGAGGGATTTATTTTTATCTGCATAAACAAATTCAAGTTTAGCTGTTTATGTGGAAATAAAAAGCCACCTTGCGATGAAGATGGCTAATTTGTTATAATGTGCTGTTTTTGCTATATGTTTTAGTGAGGTGGGGTGTGCCTTATTTCCCTTTTTGAAAATAGTCCTCCAAAAAGTCAGATATCAAAATTGAGATTTTTATGTATCGTATTCTCTTAATGGTATATTCATGTTCTGTTCAGAGGTATTATGAATTTAGAATTTTGTTTTTTTGTTGAATGAATTCTTCTTCTGTTAATATACCTTGTTGTTTAAGAGAATTGAGCTTAATAAGTTCATCTGTAACTAATGAATGATTTCCTTGTTGCGATTTTTTATCTGCTTTATCAATTATAACACTAATACTATCTTTCACTTGATTTGCAAGTTTTATTTTACTATCATCTGGACTATACATAGTAAGTTCTATTGATGGGTCATTTATATTACTAACTAGGATTTTAATTATTATAGAGTTTATTTTCTTTGTTTCTGTTGTATCTCCTGATAAGCCTCCAACAATGGCACCAGCACCTCCTAGTAGAGCACCTCCAGCTATTGTTCCACCGATAGTTCTTAATGCTGACTTCTTGAAAATTGTTTTTCCATTTTCGATTAGTTCAACACTAATAATATCGTTATAGCTTATCTGCTTGTTAGTAAGCTCTGCCCCATTGATAATATATATAATCTCATCTTCATTGTCAAAAATAAGGAAATTATAATGGATGACATTGATTTTATTATAATTACATACCTTAATAACGGGACTTCTTTTGTTGGTTAGGAAGTTTATAACAAACATCTCTTTTGATATTGTATGATAATACAAGTAAAATTGCTCAAAAACTTCTGCAAGCAGGGTTAGGTTAATATCTTTGTTATGCTCAAAATCTTGCTTTGTTGCATTTATAGTACTTTTGTTTTCTGCATTCTGTGCTAGAATAAAAATTATTGCACCAATGAAAATAATTAAAATGAATAGAAGAACCATATTCTAAGTTGTTTAAGATTATATAATGAATTACTTTTATTTGTGTATATTTTTTAAACAAACAGCGTGAGCAAATACTATGCTACGCTGATAGGTATCGCCAAACACCCAGACCCATAACAAGTACGCCCACGCATATCGTGAGCGTTCACTCATTGTTAGTTGGGTCTTTGATTAAATTGGCGATTTTATCAGCCCAAAACAATAGCAAACGCTAAAGTTTAATAGTATGTCTTGAAGTAGCAATGAATCCGCTAAATCACTACAAATATAGCTTAAGTTTTTGATAGTAAAAAATTTCCCCTTATGTATAAACACAAAAAAACCCCGTAGGAGGCCTCCGCATTTGCGGAAACCTCCTACGGGGTTGCTTATATCTTATCAACTGGCAGCGCGCAGCTGGTTGAACAAATCTTTCTGTTTTTCGGTCAATGAAGTCGGTATCTTCACGTTGTACGTGACAATCATGTCGCCAAACTGACCGGGTTGTTTGTAGACCGGGAATCCTTTGCCTCTCAAACGTACCTGCGTACCGTTCTGTGTGCCCGGTTTTACTTTCAGCCGGACCATACCGTCCATGGTTCTTACCTGTACTTCTCCACCCAGTACGGCGGTGTACAAGTCGACATCCACGTGGGTATAAAGGTCATCGCCTTCCCGTTCAAAAGTAGCATCCTTGTCAATCACGAAAGTGATGTACAAGTCACCGTTTTCTGCTCCGTTCATGCCCTTCTCTCCATAGCCTTTTAGCCGGATGGTCTGCCCGTCGGCTACTCCCGCCGGGACGGTGATACGGATGTTCTCACCGTTGACACTGAACGTCTGCTTGTGGGTGACGTATGCTTCACTGAGTGACAGATGCATCTGGGCCTCTATGTCGCCACCCTTGGCCCGCATGCTGTATCCTCCACGGCCACCGCTTCTGTGTCCGAAGAGTTGTTCGAAGAAGTCTGAGAAACCGCTTGCGCCTGCTCCTCCGAATCCTCCGCTGAACTCGTCGCCATTCATGGAGTACCAGTAGCCTGAACCACCGTTCTCCTGCTGGGCCCGACTGTATGCCTCACGTTCCTGCTTGAATTCATCAGCGTGTTTCCAGTGTTCCCCATATTCATCGTATTTCTTTCGCTTTTCCGGATCGCTCAATACTTCATGGGCTTCATTCACCTGCTGGAACTTTCCTTCCGCCGATGGGTCATCCTTGTTCAGGTCAGGATGGTATTTCTTTGCCAGCTTCCGGTAGGCTTGCTTGATTTCATCCTGTGTGGCATTACGGTCAACACCCAATATTTTATAGTAATCAATAAATGCCATATATCAATCGTTTTTAGTGGGTTCCAGAATAAAAAACTCTCGCCCGCAGGTAAGTGCAGACGAGAGCTTTTCGGTTAATTGTTATGATTAATGTATCTCAATCACACGGTTGACCTTTGCTTTTTCTTCCTGAGAATACTTCGGCAATTCAATTGTCAACACTCCATTGGCCACGTTTGCACTGATTTTTTCTTTATCGACGTTGTCAGGCAAATAGAGTGACTGTTGGAATTTTGAGTAAGAGAACTCGCGTCTCAAGTATTTCTTGTTTTCTTTGTTCTCGTTTTCGGTTTTCTTTTCCATTGAAATGACGAGTTCGTTTTCTTCACCCAAATGAATGTTGAAATCGTCTTTGGTCATTCCCGGAACTGCAACTTCTACCTTGTAGTCTTTGTCGCTTTCCACTACATTGATTGCAGGGGCAGTAGCGTTAGCTTTCACCATCCAATCGTTATCAAAGAAATCATTAAAGATACTTGGTAACCAGTTCTGATTGTAATATTTTCTAGTCGGCATCATAGTTGTAATCTCCTATATTTTATTTTTTTTATTATCAATTTGTTTCTGAACCCGAGCTCCTTGAGGTCTTTCAACTTCTTGAAGTTCAAGTTCACTTCTCTATTTGCAAAGGCTGTGCCACAAACGGGTGCCACAGCTGCCTTTTTTACGAAGAATTTTTATAATTGTTTTATTATGAGGATATTACATCTCTTTGACCCTTATATGAGAACTTAGGACTTTTGTATGCCTGGTAGAAAATGGTAACAAATTGTCACTTGCTTATAGATAGATTCCGACAAAAAGTCCATTTTGTTGACATATTGTCACTGATTCTTACTTTTTGTAAGAAAAAGTCGAGTGCGGAAATCGTCTGAAGAAGATAGGGGTATGGATAGTTTTTGGGGATGTCAGGAGGTTTTTGATGAAATGTCAGTGCTATTTTTACGTTTCCTTACCCGGAAACGTACGTTCCCCGTGGCAGAAACGTATGTTTCCCTTATGGAAAACGTACGTTTCTCTATAGGGAAACATAGAAAATGCGGTGAGAGTATCCTTTTTTCAGCAGGAGGTTTTTCCTTTTAGGAGAGGGTGAAAACCACTATATTGCGCGCCCAAGGTTGCCCGATAATGGGAAGGAGTTTTCCATCGGATAAAATATTTTGTCCGTTTTGTAAGAAAAATTTGTATAATTATACTATATTTGTGCCCGAATGGTTCCGAGTGTCTGTTCAGACCCTCGGATGAAAAGGGAATCAGGTGCAAGTCCTGAACAGTCCCGCTGCTGTAAGCTCCATTCAACCTGCTGGAAAAGACTCATGCCACTGATGACTGAACACCATCGGGAAGGCTCCAGGAGGGGAGTAAGTCAGAAGACCTGCCATCATACATGTTAACCACGCTCGTGGGATTAGGTGGTTAAAACGATTTGGATTTTCAATTAGTACGGAAAAAGTATGGGTAGACGGAAGTTTCTGTCTGTCATGCTGGGGGGTATTTTATGCCTTGGGAATACTGTGACCCTTCGTTCGCAGAGCAAGCTCGACAGCTTGCAGCATTTGGACGAAGTGGTGGTCACGGTACGTGCGTTGCCCAAGGAAGTGATACCCGTGCAGCAACTGGCGGGTGAACAGCTCAGTCGGCTGTCGTCGCACAGCGTGGCAGATGCCCTGAGGTATTTCTCGGGTTTGCAGATAAAGGATTATGGCGGTGTGGGCGGTCTGAAGACGGTCAACATCCGGAGCATGGGTACGAACCATGTGGGGGTGTTCTACGACGGCGTGGAGCTGGGGAATGCCCAGAACGGGACGGTCGATTTGGGACGTTTCTCGCTCGACAACATGGAGTCTGTCACCTTGTACAACGGACAGAAGAGTGCCATTTTCCAGCCGGCCAAGGATTTCGGTTCGGCAGGTTCCGTTTATTTGCAGTCCCGGGTACCTGTGTTTTCCGGAAAAGAAATGCAGCATGTCAAGGCGACTTTCAAGACGGGTTCGTTCGGGCTGGCCAATCCTTCCCTGCTGTGGGAGCGGAAGCTGACGGAGCAAGTGAGCACGTCGTGGAGTGCGGAATACTTGTACACCACGGGAAAATATAAATTTTCCTACCGCAAGCAGGACGGGTATGATACCACTGCCGTGCGGCAGAACGGCGATGTGAATGCGTTGCGGGTGGAAGGAGGTTTCTATGGAAAGTTGCCGCGGGGCTACTGGCGGGCGAAGTCGTACTTGTATCGTTCAGAACGGGGATATCCGGGAGCGATTGTCCGCAACAAGTTCTCGCACGAGGACCGGCAGTGGGATACGAATTTCTTTACGCAGGGGGCGTTCAAGAAGGACGTGGCCGACTGGTACAGCTTGATGGCCCACGTGAAGTATGCGTATGATTACCTGCATTACCTGGCCGACCCGCACAAGGACGAGTCGCTGATGTACACCAACAATCATTATTACCAGCAGGAGGGGTATGCTTCTCTGGCCAACCGTTGGACACTGACTCCTTTTTGGGAGGTCAGTCTGTCGGCGGATTACCAGTTCAATCTGCTGAATGCCGACCTGACGGATTTTGCCTATCCTCGCCGGCATACGGAAATGGTGGCTGTGGCTACGGCCTTGGATTATCACGGACTCAAGTTACAAGGCAGTCTGCTGGGCACGTTCGTGCAGGAGCGGGTGGAGGGCTCCGGAAGGGCGGCTCCCCATAAGCGGGAGTGGACACCGGCGCTGATTGCTTCCTATCGGCCTTTTCAGAAGGAAGATTTTCACCTGCGAGCCTTTTACAAGCGGATTTTCCGGATGCCTACGCTGAATGATTTGTATTATACTTTTATTGGCAACGTGGAGTTGAAGCCGGAGTTTACGGACCAGTTTAACGTGGGGTTCACTTACGGCAAGTCGTGGACCGGCAGCAGGCTGCGTCACCTGGAACTGCAGGTGGATGCGTACTACAATGAGGTGGAGAACAAGATTGTGGCTACCCCGACTTCCAACTTCTTCCGCTGGACGATGGTCAATCTGGGACGGGTGGAAATCCGGGGTGTGGATGCGGCGTTGCAGAGTGTGTGGCAGTATGGCAGGCATACGATGCTGACGGCCCGGGTGAACTACACCTACCAGAAGGCACAGGATTTTACTGACCCTACGGCGGAGTTTTACGGGGGACAGATTCCGTATATCCCCTGGCACAGCGGTTCAGCGGTGCTCAACCTCAACTGGAAAAAATGGGAAACCAACTATAGCTTTATTTATACCGGCGAGCGATACACCTCGCAAGCCAATATCCCGGTCAATTACCAGCAGCCGTGGTACACGAGTGACTTCTCGGTGGCCCGCCGGCTGGACTGGGGACCGGGTGAGTTGAAGGTGACGCTGGAAGTGAACAACCTGTTCAACCAGCAGTATGAGGTGGTGACGTGTTATCCCATGCCGGGAATCAATTTCAAGTGTATCGTGCAATATAGCTTTTGAGACTTATGAAACGTAGATGCTTAAGATATCTGTGGATGGCGGTTTGTCTGTTCCTGTGTCTGGCTTGCCGGGAAGACCTTCCGGTGCTTCGTTCGGAAAGTGAGGCCGTCAGTCGTCCGGGCAGTCCGCACGAGATAAAGGGAATGTTTGTCCTGAACGAGGGCAACATGGGAAGCAACAAGTGTACCCTCGATTTTCTGGATTTCCGGAGCGGTTTTTACACCCGCAATATTTATCCGGAGCGAAACCCGGAGGTAGTGAAGGAACTGGGTGATGTGGGCAACGACCTGCAGGTGTATGGCAACCGGCTGTATGCGGTCATCAACTGTTCGCACTATGTGGAGGTGATGGATGTGCGTACGGCACAGCACATCGGCAGTGTGAATGTCACCAACTGCCGCTACATCGTTTTTGCGGGCGACAAGGCCTACGTGAGTTCGTATGCCGGTCCGGTACAGATTGACCCCAATGCCCGTCCGGGAAAGATTGTGGAGTTTGATGTGAATACCCTGCAAATCACCCGGGAAGTAGTGGTGGGCTACCAGCCGGAGGAGATGGTCATCAAGGACGGGCTGCTGTATGTGGCCAATTCGGGAGGTTACCGTTTCCCCAATTACGACCGTACGGTGTCGGTGGTCGATTTGGGTACGTTCGAGGTGGTGAATACCATTGATGTGGCCATCAACCTGCATCGGATGAAGCTGGCGCCCGACGGACTGATTTACGTCAGTTCTCGTGGGGACTATTACGGCACGAAGTCGGACGTGTTTGTCATCGACCCGGAGGCACAGCGGGTGGTGGGCCGGTTGGGAGTGGCCGCCAGCGAGATGTGTATGGACGGCGACGAACTGTATCTGATTAGTGTGGAATGGAGCTATGTGTCGGGAAAGAATGAAATCCGGTACACGTTGTACGACACCCGAAAGCGGGAGATTCTCCCCCGGAACTTCATTACGGACGGCACGGAAAAAGAAATCAGTATTCCTTACGGGCTTGGGGTGAATCCGGAGACCAAGGAGATTTTCGTGTCGGATGCCACGAACTATGTGACTCCCGGTTATTTGTACTGTTTCTCTCCCGAAGGAAAGCTGAAATGGAAGGTGCGTACCGGGGATATTCCGGCGCATTTCGCCTTTACTTCGGCCGACTTCTATTAAGAAGCGGGAAAAAGAACCTTGTGATAATTATAAATAATATCGATGAAGAAAAAAATCATTTGTCTGGCAGACCGTCTTCTGTGGATGGTACTGCTATGCGGGGGCCTTCTATCTGCCTGCCGCAGTGAGAAAGAGGACCCGATGGAGAAAGAGCCGGAAGTGCCGGCTACTCCCTATATCACGAAAGTGTTGGAATTTGTGCCCTGTCCGGGACAGTTTGTCAATGTGTTGCCGGAATTTAAGGAGGGCGACACGCAGGAAACCATGAACCGGAAAGTGCTGGAACTCATCGGGCACAACAAGCGGGGACTGGTTTCGCTGGGTGGCTTCGGCGGTTATGTGGTAGTCGGTTTCGACCATACCATCGAGAACAAGCCGGGCAGCCGGGATTTCCGGGTGTTGGGCAATGCCTTCAACGGCAATTCTTCGGCGGCTACCAGCGGTACGGCGCAAGGAGGAAGTTATGAGCCCGGTGTGATTCTGGTGGCCTACGACAAGAATGGCAACGGCAAGCCGGATGCCGACGAGTGGTACGAAATTCAGGGCAGCGCCCAGAAAGGAGAGGTGGAACCTTGGTATGCCGAAGCGAAGGCGGTAGGAAACGACCTGCATTGCTATTCCGATTACGAGATTACGTACTATAAGCCGAAAGCGGAGCCGAAGACGCAGGAAGAAGAGGCGCAATACATCCGCTGGACGGACAACAAGGGGGGCGAAGGTTATCTGCCCAAGAACGAATATCATCGCCAGCCGTATTTCCCGCAGTGGATTCAGTCGGACAAGCTGACGTTCAAGGGAACCCGTCTGCCGCAGAACGGACTGAACCACGGAACGGAAGAAGCACCTTATTTCGTGCTGTTCAGTTTTGCCTACGGTTATGCCGACAATGCCGTGAACGATACGGAGGGAGCCTGCATCGACATCGATTGGGCAGTGGATGCCCACGGGAAGGCGGTGCATCTGCCGGGCGTGGATTTCGTGAAAATCTATACCGGGGTGCATCAGGTGAACGGCTGGCTGGGAGAGTGTTCCACGGAAGTGATGGGGGTAGAGGACTTGCATCTGCTGAAAAACTAACCAACGTAACATACATTCTATTTTAAACCAAAAGTAACATGAAACTAAAGGACTTATTTAAGGTGAAGAATGCCGGTGCCGCACTTTTGCTGGTCGTGGCTTTGCTGGCAGGCAGTTGTAGTAAAGAGAAAGGAATTGGAAACGGGGACACCCCTCCAGCAGGGCAACCCGCTTCTTTTGAACTGAAAACCAAGCTGGACAGCGTGCTGCCGGTGATGCTGGCCCCGGACTCGGTGTTCAAACTGGAATATGCGGCGGAGCATGTAAAATCGGTGAGTGTGGCCGATGTACCTTCCGGTTGGACGGCCGATTTGGATGAGAAGGCGGGTACGGTTACGGTGAAGGCTTCGGCGGAGGCGGTACAGAAAGCGAAAATCACGCTGAAGGCCGTGGGCGAAGATACCAAGGAAGTGACGAAGGCGGTGGAGTTTTACTGTCTGAATTCGTTTACCGACCCGAAGGGAGTCTTTGTATTGAACGAAGGAAACATGACGACCGAAAACGGTTCGCTCACTTACATCACGCCCGAAGGCTATGTGATAGGGGATGCGTATAAGGCGGTCAACGGTACGGAGCTGGGAAATGTGGCGCAGGATATGGCATTCTATAACGGCAAGATTTATGTCATCACGCAGAACGGCGACCAGAATCCGGTAGGTACCAAGTTTGTGAACGACGGGATGCTGATTGTAATGAATGCCAAGACGCTGAAAAAAGAGATGGCACTGAGCAAGACAGAGCTGCAAGGGCTTGACTGGCCCACGCACATTGCCGTGCTGGATGAGGCGCATGTGTATCTGCGTGACAATAGGGGAATCTATCGTCTGAATCTTCAGACTAAGGAATTGAAGCTGGTGAGTGGAACGGAAAAAGCACCGAAAAGTCAGTTCGTGGTGATGAATGGGAAAGTCTATACGTATAAGTCAGGTTTGGTGGGCGGCATTCTGGAGATTTCCCCAGAAAGTGACCAGGCCAAGAGCATTCGCTTCCCGTTTAAGGTGTCTTGTCCTATCAATAAGGTGTTGGGTATCAAGGCGGCCGACGACGGGGATATCTGGCTGATGTCCACCGGAAACGGAAAGAAGGCGATTGGAAAGTTCAATCTGGCTTCGAAGACCATTATCCAGCGTCAGATTAATGTGACACCTTTTGTAGGGTCTTCGGGTGTGGCATTTGCCGTAAAAGGAAAGGACTTCTATTATACGGACGACAAGAACACTACCGTTTATCAGATGACTTTTGACGATAACAAGGAGTTGAATTCAGAATCGGGACTGAAGGCCGAGAAATTGCTTTGTGAGCTGAACGATATCGATGACAACGCCGGTCTGCTGTATAACGGTATGGCAGTACACCCTGTGACGGGGCATGTGTTTATCAATACCATCAAAGGATATGCCCAGTTCACCACGAATCAAATCTGGGAGTTTGACTTTAAGGCCAATGCAGAAACTCCGGTCGCCAAGTATGAGAATTATACTCACTTCCCGGCAGGTTTCTTTTTTGCTCCGGATAATAACTGATTGAATGGATGGAAAGGATGAAAAAACAAGTATTTTATATTGCATGGATGGCCTGTCTGTCCTTGTGTGTGCTTCCCGGTTGTAAAAAGGAACAGAAACTGGAACAGCCGCCGGCTGAAACCCCTTCGGAGGGTACGGGAGAAAAGCCTTCTGAGGGAGGAGAATCTTCGGGAGAAACCGTGTATTTGGGAGGATATGCCCGTCCGGATGGAGTATTGATTCTGAACCAGGGAGCACCTGCCGTTGAAAATAGTTCCATTACTTACTTGGCTCCCGACGGAACGATAGAAGAAGGAGTGTATCGGAAGGTGAACGCTGCGGCGCTGGGTAACGGTGCACAGGATTTATGGATGGACAATGGCAAGCTTTACATTCTCAGTAATGGAATTTATGCGCCGGGAGGAGAAGATGGAGATGGTAGTCTGGTGATAGTGGATGCCGTGACCCTGAAACGAGAGAAAACCTACAAGCTGGACGAACTGAAGTTCAAACGTCCGGAAGGCAGCTTGGACAAGGATGAATGGATTAGTTTGTCTGTTCCCTTTGAAAATATCGCCGTGTTGGACGAAAAGAATATTTTCTTCGCGGAAGGACAGGGCTTTTTCCGCCTGGACGGTACGACGGGTGAGGTAAATGTGGTGGAAGGGGCCTACCATTTTGGAAACAAGGGAAATACCGTGGAAGCTGTGGCAATTCCCCGAGGTATTCTCCGGGTGGGCGATTGCCTGTATTGCGGGGGAGGAGGCTTCTGGGAGTCTACTCGCCTGCTGGAATTCTCGAAAGGAATGAACAAGGTGAGCCGGGTGTTACCCGATTTGAAAGGAGAGTTTATCAGTGGCTTGTTCCAGACGGGCGAACGGGAAATCGTGCTGGCTACCTGCGGCAGAGGCGGAGAGAAGAAGAGTTATCTTCAGTTTGTCGACCTGGATGCGTGGAAGGTGACGAAGACAAAGCGGATTTCGGAAGATATTTCTGCCGAGTTCTTCAGCACTTCCGGAGTCACGCTGGCAGGCGATTATCTGTATTATGCGGCTGGAAGCACCACGGTGAAACGCCTGTCGTTGAAGACTTGGAAGAGTGAAGAGTTTATCGATGTGCTGAAAGATGCGCCCGACGGGAAGCATTTGAACTGCAACGTGATTGCCGATCCGACCAACCAGTATGTGTATGTGGCGGTATCCAACGTGTACCGGGAGGATGTAAAGCCTGATAAGAATTACCTGCTGGTGTACGATTGCAGCGGAAGTGCGCCTTCGCTGGTGCGGAAGATTGAAAACAAGACAAATTATCCGATAGGGATTTATCCTATGCGGAAATTTTATAAATAACACTTTTTCTTGGTAAGTGACTGCAGGCCTTTGGAGCAATCCGGGGCTTGCAGTTCTTTTTTATCCGTTACTTCGATGGAGATGAAGTGGGGGTATGCCGTAACTTGATGGAATGGGTGGCAAGCCGCTTTTCCAGCATGGTCGGGGGAATGAGAATCTTCAAGGTATCCAGTACGGCATTGACCATCCGTTCGCGGATAAAGTCGTCTTTTATCAGGATGGAAATGCGGCGTTGGGCGGGTGGATTGAACTGAAGCGGCAGAATATGGCTCCGCTGTTTCTCTGTAAGCGATTGGAGGTGGAGCTCGGGAATGATGGTGTATCCTCCGTTGCGGTCCACGATTTTTATCAGTGTCTCAATACTGCCGGCCTCGTAGATATGATTGCCAATGTCCTTGTTCTGGCAGAAGTTCATGCCACTGTGGGGCATGCAGTGTCCTTCTTTCAATATCCACATCTGTTCCGGAGGCAGGGTACCATTGGCAAGGCAGTCTTTGGCCTGGTCGCATTGTTCGGAAAGGTAGGCCACAAACTTTTCGGTGTAGACCGGTATCTCCAGGATGCGGGCGTCCGCTTCTTCCGGGGAGGTGCTGAGGACCATGTCCAGATTGCCGTATTTCAGTCCTTGCAGCAAGGCTTCTTTTTCTCTTTCGTCGATAAAGAGGCTGACATGGGGATAGGCTTTCCGGAAATGATAGATGAAATCGGGTACGAGGTAGGGGGCAACCGTGGGCAATACACCGATGCGCAGGCTGCCGTTCATACGGCCGGTTTCATCGGCTACTACTTCTTTGATGCGCTGGGTCTCGTTCAAGGCCATCTGTGCCTGCCGGATAATCTTTTCTCCGATGCGGGTGGGGGAGATATTCTTCCGGTCACGGTTGAAAATCTTGACGTCGAGTTCTTCTTCCAGTTTTTGAATCATTGCGCTGAGGGTGGGCTGTGTCACTCCACAGGCTTCGGCGGCAAGTACGAAGTGGCGGTATTTGTCGAGGGCCACGATGTATTCCATCTGTTGTAAAGTCATGGTTCAATAGATTTTATCAATACAAAGATAGGAAAAATCTGTTGTGCGGGTAGTTGCTTCCTTGTACATTTGCGTCAGAAACCAAGAAAAAAGTGTTGACAATGAAAAGATTATTTCGCAATTGGGATGTGCTTCGGGTGATACGCCTTCTGGCCGGAGCGGTGTTTGCAGGGTATGGCATTTATGCCTCAGACTCCCTGATGATCATATTGGGCGGGTTGTTGATGCTGATGGCCGTGGTCAACTGGTCCTGCTGTGCGGCGGGAGGATGCGGCACTTCTACCGGAAACAAGGCTTTGTATAAGGATTTTGTGAAACCTTATCGGGCAGAGAATAAATAACAGAGATAAATATAAAAGTGTAAAATCTAAAAACAGAAGAATATGAGTGCAGTACATTTGAACAAAGCAGATTTTTTGACGAAAGTAGCTAACTATGAAACGAGTCCGAATGAATGGAAGTTCCTCGGCAGCCGTCCGGCACTGATTGATTTTTATGCCACTTGGTGTGGCCCTTGCAAGATGTTGGCTCCGGTACTCGACGAACTGGCCGATGAATATGCCGGACAGGTGGATATCTATAAGGTGAATGTAGACGAAGAGGAAGAACTGGCTGCCCTGTTCGGTATCCGGAGTGTACCTTCACTGCTGTTCGTACCGATGACGGGTACTTCGCAGATGGCACAGGGAGCATTGCCGAAGAAGAACCTGAAGGATGCCATTCAGAATGTGTTGTTGAAAAACGAGTGATGCGATTTGTCAGGTGGTATATGAAAAAAGGGAGGGCTGTTACAGCTCTCCCTTTTTAATGGCTTCCATGATGTTGGCTGGCGGGCGTTCGGCCAGCAGTTCTTTTTTCATATAGTCCATGTAGGGAGCTACGTGCTGGAAGAACTGATGGTATCCCTTGCACAGGTAGTTCAATCCCGGTTCGCCGTCGGCGGTATGGGTGAAACGGTTTTTGGGGCACTCGCCGTTGCAGGCAAAAAGGAACTCACATTCCTTGCACTGGCGGGGCAGGGCATCCTGTTTCATCTGTCCGAACTTGAGCTGGCGGTCGCTGTACATCATTTCCACCAGTGTCTTTTCGTTTATGTTGCCCAGTTTGTATTCCGGAAAGACGAAGTGGTCGCAGGAATACACATCGCCGTTGAATTCCATGACACCGGCATGCCCGCAGGTCTTCGCCATAGTGCAGATACCCGGTTGCACACCTACCCAGTTGGCCAGGGTAGAGTCAAACAGTTGGATGAAGAATTTGCCCACGTCTTCACGTACCCATTCATCGAACAGGGTGCAGAGGAAGTTTCCCCATTGTTCCGGCGATACGGAGAAGTCGGCTAATTTCTCCCCTTCTTGCATCGGACTGGCCAGATGGCGTCCGTCGGCATGGGGACTGATGCGTTCCACAATCGGAGTAAACTGGATGTAACGGCAGTCAATCTCCTTGAAGAAATGGTAGAAATCCAGCGGATAGTCGGCATTGAAGTCGTTGACTACGGCCAAGGCATTCCATTCCACGCCGTGTTTCTTCAGCAGCTGAATACCCTGCATCACCTTGACGAATGACGGGCGTCCCTGTCGGTTCTTGCGGTATTCATCGTGGAACTCCTGCGGGCCGTCAATCGATACGCCTACCAGCCAGTTGTGCTTCCGGAAAAACTCGCACCATTCGTCGTTCAGTAACGTACCGTTGGTCTGGATGCAGTTGTCGATGGTGTGTCCGCCGGCATACTTCTGTTGCAGTTCCATCACCCGTTTGTAGAAACTGAGCGGGCGCATCAGGGTTTCTCCTCCGTGCCAGGTGAAAAGTACCTGCGGCATGGTTTGGGAACTGATGTATTCACGGATGAACTTTTCCAGCAGTTCATCGCTCATCACGTGTTTGGAGATGTCTTTATACAAGTTCGCCTTTTCCAGGTAGTAACAATAGTCGCATGCCAGGTTGCAGACCGCTCCGACAGGTTTGGTCATCACATACAGCGGGCGGGCAAAAGGCGCAATGGTTTGATTCATGGTATTTTTTGTTTAGGTAAGTGATCAAATTATTTTTCAGCGGTTTCTTTGTTTTCGGGAGCCTCCGTTAAGTGTTCCAGCAATCCTTGGCAGGCGTCTTCCAAGATATCGAGCACATTCTCAAAGCCCTGTGCCCCTCCATAGTAAGGGTCGGGCACGTGGTCGATGACCTTGGTGCGGCAGAACTCCGTCATGCGATGGATTTTCTGTTCGCTCTCCACATCGGGTGCTTTTTCGCGGAGGGCATCGATGTTGCGGTCGTCCATCCCCAGAATCCAGTCGAAGTGATAGAAATCCTCCGTACGGACCGGGCGAGAACGGTGCGTCAGCTCATAGCCTCTGCGGATGGCATGTGCCCGCATGCGTGCATCCGGCAATTCTCCTTCGTGAAAGCCGATGATGCCTGCGGAATCAATTTCAAACTCTTTTTCTCTTCCCGCCCGACGTACCAACGTACGCATGATTTCTTCGGCAGAAGAGGAACGGCAGATGTTGCCGAGACAGACAAAAAGTATGCGTTGTTTTTTCATTTGTAGAGGTGTAAGTACTGTTTAAAACGGGCCACATCGGTATTCAGGATGAGGCTCTCCGGAAATTCGGTTTCCTTGACCAGCTCCAGAGCATGGTCGTAGGTTGCGATGTCGAACAAGATGTGGGCGTCACTTCCCAGGATGACCGGCACTTCGTATTGCTTGCAGAGGCGGAGTATCTCCAGGTTGTTGGGACGTGCCTCCATTTTCTTGCGACAGGGTTTCAGGGAGCTGTTGTTGATTTCCAGCAGCGTGTGATTGGCCTTGGCTGCCTGTACAATCGGTTCGAAAAGCAGTTTGGCCGTTCCGTCACCCGGGTGGCTGATGATGTGCGTGTACGGATTTTCAATGGCCTTGATCATGCCGTGGGTGTTCTCTTCGGGAGTGCCCGGCGTGTAGCACAAAGAATGAATCCCCGCAATCCGCAGGTCCAGCAAGTTCATGTGAAACTCGTCCAGGTCGAGGGTACCTTCTGTATCGAGGATGTTGATTTCCGCTCCGAGCAGGAGTTCGATGCCGTACATCTGCCGTGGCACCACGTGCAGGTTGCGGAAATAAATCAGGTGGCAACTTCCGGGGATGCCCGGTGTATGTTCCGTGATGCCGAGCAGCTTTAGTCCTTTGTCGGCAGCTGCCCGTGCCATTTCCTGCAGGCTGCTGAACGCATGTCCGCTGGCGATGGTGTGCGTATGTACATCTAATTCTATGTTCATTGTGATATCGTTTAGGTAGGGTCTACATCATAATATACCATGAGCGAACGGAAACGCTCGTCTTCTATCAGGCTTCGTTGTACTTGGGTCAGGTAACGGCGCACCTTGCTCAGCGAGGCTTCCTGTTCTATCTTGATGACAATCTTCCGGATAAAAAGTGATTGTATCCGGGCCACTGGTGGTTTGTCCGGTCCCAGTATCCGTTCGCCCATGCCTTGGCGCAGACGGGCGGCCATGAGGTCGGCTGCCTGCGTCAGAATGTCTTCTTTGCGGTGCTTCAGGTACACATAAATCAGGCGGTAGAAAGGAGGATATTTGAACAGTCTCCGTTCTTCCATCTGTTCTTGGTACATACTCGCATAGTCGTTGGCCATAATTTGGTGAATGAGCGGGTTCTCCGGCGATTTGGTTTGGAGTACCACCAGTCCTTGTTTGTTCTTTCGTCCGGCTCGTCCGGCCACCTGCGCCATGAGCTGGAAGGCCCGTTCGTACGAACGGAAGTCGGGATAATTCATCATCGAGTCGGCATTCAGGATGCCCACCACACTCACCCGGTCGAAGTCGAGGCCTTTGGAAATCATCTGCGTGCCAATCAGGATATCCGTCTTTCCTTCCTCAAAGTCGCTGATGATGCGTTCGTAGGCCGTACGGGTACGGGTGGTATCCAGGTCCATCCGGGCCACCCGGGCCTCCGGGAAAATCTGTTTGATGTCATCCTCTATCTTTTCTGTGCCGAAGCCTCGGTTCACCAGTTCTACTCCACCACAAGCCGGACAGGCCGTGGGTACGGCGTAGGTATAGCCGCAGTAGTGGCACGTCAGCTGGTGAAGCCCCTTGTGATAGGTCAGGCTCACATCGCAGTTCTTGCAACGGGGAACCCATCCGCAGGTGCGACATTCAATCATCGGCGCGAAGCCCCGTCGGTTCTGGAATAGGATGACCTGCTCCTTCTGCTCCAAGGCTTCCCGTATCTTTTGCAACAGCAAGGGAGAAAACTGTGCCGTCATCCGTTTCTTCCGGGTCAGTTCCTTGATGTCCACCAGTTCGATGTGCGGCAACTGAATTTGCTGATGACGCTCTGTCAGCTCCACGAGTCCGTATTTCCCGCTCCGGGCATGGAAGTAACTTTCCAGGCTAGGGGTAGCGGTGCCTAGCAACGTCTTGGCTCCGTACATGGAGGCCAGCATGATGGCTGCGTTCCGGGCATGATACCGTGGGGCAGGGTCTTGCTGCTTGTAACTCGTCTCATGTTCCTCGTCCACGATGACCAGTCCCAGTCGCCGGAAAGGCAGGAACACGGACGAACGGACACCCAGTATCACGTCGTAATCCTGTTCGGTGAGTTGTTTCTGCCAGATTTCTACCCGTTCCGCATCGGGAAACTTGGAATGATACACTCCGAGTCGTGTCCCGAACACCCGTCGCAACCGCTCGGTGATTTGGGTGGTGAGGGCAATTTCCGGAAGGAGGTAGAGTACCTGCTTTCCGGCTTTCAGCACTTCTTCTATCAAGTGGATATAAATTTCAGTCTTGCCACTGGCCGTGACTCCATGCAGCAAACAGACATTTTTCGTCTGAAAGCAAGTCAGAATTTCATAAAAAGCTCGTTGCTGGGCGGGGCTGAGGGTATGTACGGGGACCGTTTCGGTCTCTTTATCGGTCAGTCGGCCGATTTCGCAGAGGTAAGTTTCCAGAATTTGTTTGTCCACGAGTCCCTTGAAGACAGATTGACTTTGTCCGGATGCTTCCAGCAATTGCTTCTTGCTGACTTCCCGGATGTCTTTCCCTTGGGCATTCCATCCCGATAGTTCCAGGTATTTCATCAGGATGGCCTGTTGTTTAGAAGCCCGTGCCAGCAAATCAAACTGGATGTGCAGATGATGTTCGTTTTGCAAGGCCTCTGTCAGGCGAACCCGTACTTCCGTGCGTGGTTTGTAGCTCCGCTTGATTTCTTCCTTGATGCAGATGGCTTCTTTCTCCAGCAGCGACTTAATGACCGGCAACAGATTCTTCATCCCGCTGGCCTTTTCCAGCTGCGTGACACATTGTTCCGGGTCGGCACTGAGTAAATCCAGAATACGTTGTTCGCGGGGAGAAAGCGGTTCCGAAGCCACAAAGTCTGGATTGTATTCCACCAGTGTTTCGCTTTCCAGTTTCATACCCGAAGGCAGAGCCGCCTTGTACACATCGCCCAGCGTACAGAGATAATAGTCGGCCAGCCATTTCCAGAAAGAGAACTGACGGGCCAATAAGACGGGGCGCGAATCGAGAACTTCCGAAATGTCCTTCGTCTCGTATGCCTCGGGAGCCGTTTCGTGTACCTTTGTTACGATGGCCGTATGAAACCTTTTCGGACCGAAGGATACGATAACCCGACAGCCTGGCTGTATGCTCTCTTCCAGACTTTCCGGAAGGGAGTAAGTATATTGGCTGGCAATGGGCAGTGGGACGATGACATCTACGAACTTTTTCATACTGCAAAGGTATAAAAAGCCCCTCACATAGCTGGTTCCCATCCGAAACTTTTATAGCTTTGTGCCATGGTTTTTAATATTTAATAGAAGATGAAAATTTATAATATCGGAATTATCGGATGTGGAGGCATTGCCGCAAAAATGGCAGCTACTCTCGGAGGGATGAAAGGAGTGAAACGGTATGCCGTGGCTTCGCGTACGTTGGAGAAGGCACAGGCTTTTGCCGATAAGTGGGAGTTCTCAAAGGCTTACGGAAGCTATGAAGAACTGGCCTCCGATCCGGAAGTAGACCTGATTTACATTGCGACCCCTCATGCCATGCATTACGACAATGCCCGTATGTGTATCGAAAAAGGCAAGCCCGTATTGTGTGAGAAGGCCTTTACCGCCAATGCCCGTCAGGCTGCCGAGCTGCTGAAACTGGCCGAGGAAAAGAAGGTATTCCTGACTGAAGCCATCTGGACCCGCTACATGCCACTTTCACTGAAGATCCGGGAACTGCTGGAAGAAGGAGTCATCGGTACACCTTATACGCTTTCGGCTAATTTGGGGTATGTGATTGACCAGAAAGAACGCATCCTGCGTCCGGAGCTGGCGGGAGGTGCGTTGTTGGACTTGGGAGTGTATCTGCTCAACTTTGCCGCCATGTATTTCGGTAAGGAGATTGCTTCCGTACATTCTGTTTGTCAGAAGACCGATACGGGGGTTGATGCGCAGGAAAGCATCACACTGTTGTTCCAAGATGGAAAAATGGCGGCTTTACAGGCCAGCATCCATGCTGTGACCGACCGTATGGGAGTGATTTCGGGCGACAAAGGTCATCTGATTGTAGAGAATATCAACAACCCGCAGTCGGTTCGAATTTTGGATGCCAACTATCAGACTGTAGCTGTGTACGAAGCCCCGCAGCAGATTACAGGTTACGAATACCAGGTATATGCTTCTCTGGAAGCCATTGAGAAAGGTTGGCTGGAATCTCCCTATATGCCGCATGCCGAGACGCTTCGCCTCATGCAGCAGATGGATGCTCTCCGCAAAGAGTGGGGAGTGACATATCCTTGTGATAATGAATAGCGTAATACCTTCACAACAAAATAAAACCTCCTTTAAAGCGGTTCTGAACAGGCTTTAAAGGAGGTTTTAAAATATATACTTGGCGACTTAGAAAAGGTAGGCTACAGAAACCTGCCAAGTGTTTTGCTTGAAACCGATAGTAGTAAGATCACTTAAATCTTCCACGTGTATCTTACCATTGTCTTTCAGCGCAAAGTTGTAGTTGGCACCTACCTGCAGGTGGCTGAACAGTTTCAAGCCTGCGCCCACGTTGAAGCTGGTGGTGTTTTTCTTGAATTCGCAGATGTTGTTAAACCAGCGGTCGCCTACATTGAATCCGAACTGCGGACCTACAGCCACGTAAGCTCCTACCAGGCTGCTGAAGCCGATGTTCCATTTCAGGTTAATTGGAATTTCAATACTTTTCTTGGTAGAGGTACCTTCTTCTGAATCCACGCCGAATTGGTTGTACAGTATAGAACCGTCGATACCTAATCCTAACACAGGCAGTGTGAAATCTGCAGTCGGGCCGATAAAGAATCCGGCTCTGTTGTCTTTGCTGACTAAATCTTTAGAAAGATGCAGTTTGGAGACATTCAGACCCGCTTTTATTCCAAAATTTATCTGGGCTTGCGCCGGAATGGCGAGAACCAGACAGGCCATCACCATCAGTGTCGATAATAACTTCTTCATAATTTTCTTCGTTTAGAGGTTTTTACAAAGTTAAACATAAATCGGAAATAAAAAATAGAATGATAGAAGAAAAGTCGGTTTTGCTTTTGAATATTTATGGTGAGACAAGACACTGTTTTAATTTCCGAACCGGGAGGTATCCACTGATTTCACTTCTTTTTTCTTGTATCCACCGAAGCGGTAACTGAACGAAAGGGTGACACTCTGCAGGTAGCTTTTGGTATTCATGTCGAGATACTGTGTTCCGTTCCGGACTCTGGTCTTGGGGTTCATCGTGTTGAAAATGTCACTGCCTTTCAGTTGGAGCATGGCCCTGTCTTTGGCAAAGGTATAGCGCAAGGCTGCATCCACGAAGCCTACAGGCTGGATGTCGTAACTTCCCTGTATGGAGCGGGTCTGCCCGAAAGCGGTGACTTCCATTTTCAGGTTGGGCCGGCGACACAGCTGGAAGGTATTTATCCATTGGCTGACGCCCACCCATTGCTGTTGGTTGAAAGGCGCGTCATAATATGCGCTGGCCTTGTCATGCTTTAAGTGTGCCTGCAGGGTGAGGCGGCTGTCCCACCAGTGGCCCACCTTGAAAGGAAGGATGGTAGTAAAGACGAGCTCTTGACTGTAATCCCAGTTTTGCCAGTTGTAGATGGCTTTCAATCGGTCGGAATCCAGGTAGACGGTCTGCATGAAATAGTCGGGTATATAGCTGTAGCTTACCTGAAAGATGTACTTGCTTTTCAGAATGTAGGTCAGGTCGGCATCGTATTCAGTGTAAGGGCGGAGGAAAGGATTCCCGACACTCTCGTTGTAGCCGTTCAGGTAGCTGGTGGCCCCGCTCAGTGTCCAGTAATCGGGATAAGTCTTGTCGGAACTGAAAGACAACTGGAGGATGTGGGAGGCAGACGGCATGTAATTCAACTGGAGAGTGGGGTAGACGGCCCATTTCCGGTAATCCTGCATCTGATAGTATTCCAACGTAGCAGAAGCACTCAGCGTCCATTGGGAGTTGAACGGCTTGTCGAATCCGGCATAGACGTTGTAGGTATATTCACGGATGCGGTTGTACAGATTCTGGTCCTGCATCTCCGGCAGGTCATAGTCCTGTATGTTCCGGTTGTACACGTAGGAAAAGGAAGTCCCATAGTTCAGTGTCCAGTCGTGCGACAGTGAATGGCTCTGGTCGGCATAGATTTTCCAGCGGTCGATGTGCTGGTCGGAACGGCTTATGAAACGGGTTTCCACTTCTTCCGGACTCCGGTCGAAGAAGTTCTGGGTATCGGTCGAGGTGAAGTAGGTATAGTCGGCGCCGGTCCGGAAACCGAATCCGGAGGTGTAGTTCAAGGCCGCATTGTGCATCTGATGGTGTGTACGGGAATCATTGAACGATTCGGAGATGCTGCCGCTGGAATGGCTGTGGTGCTGGCTGTTAGGACTGAATTGGGTGGTGTACGACAATTCGAGGGAGTTGTCGGCATCGAATTTGTAGGTTCCTCCGGCCCGCAGGGTATGTGCCAGGCTGCGTCCCGTGTGCTCGGTCACCTGGTTCACGTCGTACACCTGTCCTTTCACCGTATGATGCGCGAGGAAGTCGATGTAACCGCGGGTGTAGTTGCTTTGAAGGTTGTACATGAAATCCAGGTCGACCTTCGGAGAAGTATAGGCCAGCGTGACGCCTCCGTTACCCCCGGCTTCTTTCTGCTGTTTGTATTCACCGCGGATCTCTCCTTGCAGCCCTCCTTCCCCGGGCTTGTATCCTTTCAGTACAAGGTTGATGGCGGCCCCGCGCACGTGGTACTGTGGAGGAGCGCTGTACATCACTTCCGCCTTTTCCACACGTGAGGCCGGCATACCTTTCAAGAGCGTGATGAGTTGTTCGTAGGTCATGGACGAGGGACGGCCGTTCAGCAGCAGACTGACGCTGCCTGCCCCGGCCAAGGTCAGTACATCGTTCTGTTCAATTACGCCCGGAAGCTGTTTGAGGGCTTCGTAAGCATTGGTGACCAGCCGTTGGGAAATCAGCTGCGGCATGTCGTAGCTCAGACGGCTGCCTTCCACAGTGACCAGCGGACGTTCGCCTTCTACCACGACCTCTTGAAGGGCATAGTCTTTCGGCTGCAATACAAATGTACCGGCTTCCTTTTCGCTTCCCTCTTTTTCCAGGGTTTCATACAGCAGGTGCTGGAAGAGCAGACGGTAGCGTGTCGGCTGGTGATTCAGCAGAAAGGTGCCGTCGGTATTCGTGATGGTGGCTTCTACAAATACGGAATCGAGTGTCTGGAGTACGACCGTAGCCCCGTCAATGGGCTGATGAGACGGGTCGGTGACTTTTCCTGTAATAGTTTGTGCGGTGGCTGTGCCGAGCAGCGTACCGAGCAGTAACAAGATGCTCACTAAAAAATACTTTTTCATATCGTTCGTGTCTTTATCTTTCATTATCTTTGACACTGCAAAACTAAAAAGCCCGTTTTGCTTTTTGGGTTAAGGCAAGGTTAACGCTACGTTAACGGCTTTCGTTTACGTGAAGAATATACGGTTATGAAGATGAAACACATTCGCTGGATTGCGGTAGTGGGACTGATTGCGATTGTCGAACTGCAGTATGTCTGGCTGGTCAATACTTACAAGCTGACACGGGAGAATGTCATGCGGCAAAGTCATGAACTCTTCAAGGATGCGGCGCTTCAGGAAACTTTCTGTCGGATGAGCCTCTGGAAACAACTGTATGGGAAGAAGGATTCCACGTACACTTATCAATTTAAACTGGAAGAGGAGGTGGAGGACAGCGATACGCTGCAGTCTTCTACTCCGGAAACGCGCCAGTTCATCGAATCAGCGGTCTTTATCGCCCTGCAGGAAGGGGTGCTGAATACGTTTAAGATGGATGTGTCCTTGCATCGTTTGGATTCCATTTATGCCCACCTGCTGGACTCGGTCGGTATCTCGGCCAAGGTGTCGACTTGTATGACGGATTCGTTGGGGAATGTGTTGCGGGCATCTTCTCCACAGGCAAAGCTGGAGGGACAGAAATACTTGAAAACGCAACCGGTAGCTCTTGACATGGCACATACTCGTTATCTGCAAGGGGTGATTCTGAATCCTTACTGGGTGATCTTCCAGCGTATGACGCTGCTGCTGATTGCCACGGTGCTGATTATGGTACTGGTCATTATCTGTATTGTGTATCAGATTCGTGTCATTATCCGGCAGGATAAGATAGCCAAGATGAGGGAGGACTTTTCGTATGCCATGATTCACGATATGAAGACTCCACTGAGTTCCATCCTGATGGGAACGGAGATTCTGGAAAGCGGACGTCTGGACGGACAGCCGGAAAAGAAGGAACGTTATTTTCGTATTGTGAAAGAGGAAGGAGAGCATCTGCTGGCGTTGACTAACAAGGTGCTGACGCTTTCCAAGCTGGAGAATCATGCATTGAAGTTGCAGCAAGCGGATTGTCTGCTACGGCCGATTTTGGAGGACTTGGCGGAGAAGTACAAGGCAAAAACTACCAAGCAGGTTGCGTTTGTATGGGACTTGCAGGAAGATGTGGTTTGGGCAGATGAGGAATTTCTGAGGGAAGCGCTCAGTAATTTGATAGACAATGCATTGAAGTATTCGGGTGAAGCGGTGGACATTACATTCCTTTCGGAACGGAAAGCGGATGGAGCGGTCTGTGTGACAGTAGCCGACAATGGTTTCGGTATTCCGTTGAAAGACCAGCGGAAGATTTTTGAGAAATACGAACGGGCAGCAGCCAGTGCGCGCAGCCGTTCTGGAGGTGCTCCCGGCTTCGGACTGGGACTGAATTATGTGCTTCGGATTATGGAAGCGCACGGCGGACGGGTTACGTTAGAAAGCATGGAGGGGGAATACAGTCGGTTTACCTTGGTTTTCCCTCCAGAGAGTGCCATGGACGATAAAAAAGAGGAACAATGATATGGAAGGACAGATAATCAAACTGCTGTTGGTGGAAGACGATGCGAACCTGTGTTATATCATTCAGGGAGGCCTGGAGGATATGATTGGCGGGTATAAAGTGCTGACGGCAGCCAATGGCGAAGAAGGACTGAAGGTGTGGAAGGCGGAGCATCCGGACGTCATCGTGGCCGACATCGAGATGCCGGTGATGGACGGGTATGAGATGGTGAAACGTATCCGGGAAGAGGATGAGCATATCCCCATCTTGTTTACTTCCGGACGGGTTTCGCCGAAAGATGTAGTGAAAGGTTATGAACTGGGTGTGAACAACTATGTCAAGAAACCGTTTCTGGCCGAAGAGCTGCATGCGCATGTCACGGCTTTGTTGAAACTGACCCGGGGCCTGCAAGTGCAGAAGGAGGGGCAGGAGGTACCCATCGGACAATTGTTCTTGTTTGATACCACACGTGGAGTCTTGAAGCAGAAAGGTGGAGAAGAACGCATGCTGACGGTGCGGGAGGCCGATTTGCTCCGTATGTTGTGCGGGCACAAGGGACAGGTAGTCCGTCGGGAGGTTATCTTGTCGCGTCTGTGGAATACGGAGGAGGATTATTTCGCTTCGCGCAGCCTGGATGTCTTCGTGTCGCGTTTGCGCAAGTTGCTGGCCGCCGATGAGACGGTGGAGCTGAAGACCGTGAAGGGCGTCGGTTTGATATTGGAAGAAAGAAAAGTCTAATTTAAATACAAAACGAATATGCAATATTTTAAGAGTGATTACATGGAAGGAGCGCATCCGCTGATTCTGGAGCGCTTGAGTCAGACGAATATGGAAAAGACCTCGGGTTACGGCACGGATGAGTATTGTGCTTCGGCTCGTCGGAAAATCGCGGAGGCATGCGGCTGTCCGCAGGCAGAAGTGCATTTCATGGTGGGAGGTACGCAGACCAATGCCACGGTCATCACGGCAGTGCTGCGTCCGTATGAGGGTGTGATTGCGGCTGTAACCGGTCACATCAACCAGCATGAAGCCGGAGCGGTGGAAGCGGGAGGCCATAAGGTGCTGGCTTTGCCTCACCACGAAGGGAAACTGGATGCAGCGGAGGTAGACCGTTATGTGACAGCCTTTTATCAGGACCCGAGTTGGGACCACATGGTGGCACCGGGGATGGTGTACATTTCACATCCTACGGAGTACGGTACGCTGTACACTTTGGAAGAACTGAAGGCTTTGTCTGCCGTATGCCGCAAGCATAAGATTCCGTTGTTCTTGGATGGAGCCCGTCTGGGGTACGGACTGGCGGCACGGGATACGGATGTGACGTTGAAGGACATCGCTGTCTTGTGTGATATTTTCTATATTGGAGGAACCAAGGTCGGAGCATTGTTTGGAGAAGCCGTGGTGATTCCGCAACCCGGGATGATTCGTCAGTTTGATACGATTATCAAGCAGCGGGGAGTGTTGCTGGCCAAAGGACGTCTGCTGGGCTTGCAGTTCGATACCTTGTTTACCGACGGATTGTATGTAAAGATTGCCCGTCATGCCATCGATATGGCGGAGCGGATTGTGGAAGGATTGAAGGCATACGGTTATGCGTTTTTCATTCGTCCGCAGAGTAACCAGCTGTTTGTCACACTCGAAAACAGTTTGTTTGAGAGACTGGTGCAGCGCGTGGGTTTTGAAGTGTGGGAAAAACGTGCCGACGGAACGACGGTGGTACGTATCGCTACCAGTTGGGCTACCCGGGAAGAAGATGTAGCCGAATTGTTGGAAGAACTGAAAAAGAAATAACTGTCGGTAAATAGTGGATTCAGGCAGCCGGCCTCGCAAAGTCATCGGTTTTTACCATGGCGTATTGCGGGGCCGGCTGTGTTTATTTCGCCTTTTCTTCCTTGAACCAGGAGGCATACATCAGGTAGCCGTTGGCGATTTTCTGGTTGAGTTCCTTGCTTTGTGCCGGATCGACTTTCTTGATGAACTTGGCCGGAACACCTCCCCAGAGGGTGTGGGGCTCGATGACGGTGTTTGCCAGTACCAGGGCACCGGCAGCCACGATGGCTCCTTCTCCCACTACGGCGTGGTCGAGTAGGGTAGACCCCATGCCAATCAGGGCGTTGTCGTGTACGCAGGCTCCGTGAAGTGTCACGTTGTGGCCGATGGATACGTCGTTGCCGATTTCTACCGTCGATTTTTCATACAAGGTGTGGAGTACGGTGCCGTCTTGGATGTTCACCCGGTCGCCGATACGGATGGAGTTCACATCCCCCCGGAGTACGGCATTGAACCATACACTACAGTTTTTTCCCATTACTACGTCGCCAATGATTGTGGCGTTGTCGGCCAGATAACAGTTTTCGCCGATTTGAGGAGTAAATCCTCTGACAGATTTTATAAGTGCCATAAGTTGATTCGTTTGATGAAGTGGCCTAAGTTAGTAGATTTTTGGGAATTCTCTATGATTTTTGTAGGTCTTGTAGCAGCTTTTTCTGTAGAGGTTGAATGGAAGGGACTATTTTTCAGAAATGCTAGGGCGATAAATTTCTTTTTTCTTTAGGTTTTCTATGTTTCCGGCAGGAGAGACGTATGTTTCCCTGCCGTGAAACGTACGTTTTCCCCGGCGGAAACCTACGTTTCCCGAGAGGAAAACGTAGAAAATGTCGGGAGTTTCTGAAAAGAATGAGCCTGCGGTGTGAATTTTCCGGGGCGTTGTTTGTCATTCCGCCTGCGGAAACCTCGAATTTTATGGTGGACTGGTGATTCCGTTTCCTGCGTTTTCGGGCCTTTTTCCGGTTTTTGGCTGTCGTGCAGGAAAATTTCGAAGAAGGTTTTTCCGTGTTTCCGCTGTTTTCTTGTACCGATTCAGCGTCCATCTTTGCCTTTCCCTTTTACACATGCGCACATGTGCGCGCACACACGCCCGCGCGAAATACATAATGTAGGGCTGTTCCCACCCGTTTCCGGAAGCGTCAAAAAATGTCCATCCGCAACGCGCTATTTTCCAGCAACTTATAAA
>ENA-OWZO01000256-OWZO01000256.1-human-gut-metagenome-genome-assembly--contig:-NODE-256-length-37129-cov-8.803555_pt1 | contig 37129 bp, 38 predicted proteins | sample MGYA00249260_ERZ652115 | MGnify/ENA primary metagenome ERZ652115 (study PRJEB26925, sample SAMN05827127) | human gut metagenome | biome: ENVO:2100002; feature: ENVO:00000062; material: ENVO:00002003...
TCTCGTGGGCTCGGAGATGTGTATAAGAGACAGCCGCTATCGGAACCATGATCCTGCAGGGCGCAGTCAATATTTTCGGTTCCAGTGTTGTGGCTGCCTTCACTGCCGCCTCCAAAGTGGAAAACCTCTCCACCCAGACCATGCCGACACTCGGCACTGCGATTGCCACCTACTGCGGTCAGAACCTCGGCGCAGGAAAATACAAACGTATCTACGAGGGAATGCGCAAAGGATTTTTCATCTGCATTTTTATCTCGCTTGCTGCCTCTGCTATCTGCGTATTCGGCGGACGTTTTATTGTGAGCTGGTTTGTGAGCAATCCTTCTGAAGAAATTTTTGACTATGCCATGCAGTATCTGAACACCATCAGTTTCTTCATGCTGCCGCTCGCATGGATTTTCCTTTACCGGAACGCCCTGCAGGGCTTAAACCGCGGACTTGTTCCAATGTTAAGCGGTGTTGTGGAAATGGTGTGCCGTATTATCGTGATCGCCGTCACCTTAAATCCGTTCGGTTACTGGGCAGTCCGTCTGGCAAGCCCGATCACATGGCTGTTCACCGGAATCCTTCTGATCGTGACGTATTTTATCTGGGAAAAACAGAGCCGGAAAAAACATGCCGGTTCACAGGACTAAAATTTTAGTTTTCCACCCCACTTCTGAACAGTCTCCACAAGCTGTATCAGATACCGGAACACCGGCTCCGTGATGACTGCGAACACGATCATGAGCATTGCACATTTTCCTGTGACCGCCGTGATCGCAAACAGTTCACTGAAAAACAGCATACAAAATAACCAGCCGATGACCATCGCTGCGATCAGGATCGCATGCGGTGTTGTCATCGGTTTTGCTATATGATAAAGGATCATGAAGCCGACAACTGCGATCAGGATCGTGCACGACGTGGAAACGCACTCTTTTTCCACTCCGAACTCCCTGCAGAAAATCACCAGACCGCTCACCACGATAAAATCTGTAATCCCAGCCGGAAGCGCCTGGATCAGGACATTGGTAAGAAAATGCCCATGGATCTGATTCCGGTTCTGCTCCAGCGCCAGAAAAAATGACGGAATCCCGATCGTAAAAACACTGATGAGCGACACCTGCGATGGCTCCAGCGGATAATCAATCAGAAACAGCATGGAAAATACGGCTAAGAGCATGGAGAAAATGTTCTTGACCAGATAAAGGCTGGCAGTGCGCCCGATGTTGTTCACCACCCGCCGCCCTTCCATGACAACCGCCGGCATTTTATTGAAATCGTTATCGAGCAGCACAAGCTGTGCCACATGCGAAGCCGCCTCACTGCCTGATGCCATCGCAATGCTGCAGTCTGCATCTTTTAACGCAAGAATATCGTTCACGCCGTCTCCGGTCATTGCCACGGTCTTTCCCTGCTCTTTTAATGCCTGCACCAGAAGACGTTTCTGCTCCGGTGTCACCCTGCCGAACACCGTGTATTTTTTTGCTGCCTTCCGCACTGCCTCCGCTGTTTTCAACGTTGCTGCGTCCACCTGTTTTTCCGCATGGCGGATTCCCGCTTTCTTTGCAATCTCCGATACCGTGACCGGATTGTCCCCGGAGATCACTTTCACTTCCACTCCCCGCTTGGAAAAGTAACGGAATGTATCCATTGCCCCCTCACGAATTGCATTGTTGAGCAGGATAAATGCAATGGGAGTTGCATTTTCTGTCAGTTCTTTTCCATCCAGATTCCCCTCATACTCTGCAAATACAAGCACACGATATCCCTTTTCCAGAAATACTTCGATTGTTCCCTGAACAGCCGCATAATCCTGCCGCAGCACAAATTCCGGTGCGCCGACCACATAAGCTTTTCCTGCCAGAACCACTCCGCTGTATTTTGTGGCAGACGAAAACGGGACGATTTTTTCTGCACTGTTTTCCATCGGCTCCGTAAAATACTGCTGCAATGCCTCCATCGTTGCATTGTCGCACGGCAGGGCACGCACACAGTCAGAGATCGTTTTTGCAACTTTATTTTTCTCCTCTTCGGCTGCAAGGTTCTGGTCTTTAGCAAGGATAAACTGTGCCACTTCCATTTCCGGCACGGTAATGGTTCCGGTCTTATCCACGCACAACACATTTACCCGCGCCAGTGTCTCGATACATTTCATGTCATGGATCAGTACCTTTTGTTTTCCAAGCCTCATCACCGACACCACCATCGCCACACTTGCAAGAAGGTACAGGCCTTCCGGGATCATTCCGAGAATAGCCGCCACCATGCCCGTCACACTATCTTTCATCGTTGCCCCGGAAAAAAAGTATTGCTGTAAAAACAGGATCGCCCCGATCGGCAAAATGATCACGCCCACGGTCTGCACAAGGCGGTTCAACGCCCGGATCATCTCCGACTGCTCGCCCTCTTTTGTCTGCGTTGCCTGTAACATCAGTCCTGAAATATAAGAATCTTTTCCCACTTTTTCGAGTTTTGCCAGGCACTCTCCCGATATCACAAAACTTCCCGAAAAAATGGAATCTCCCTCTTTTTTTACAATCTCATCGGCCTCCCCTGTGATCAAAGCCTCGTTGACTGTGATATTGCCGGATAACACCAGTGCGTCCGCCGGAATCTGTCCACCTGCTGAAAGCGTTATCACATCATCCTGCACCAGTTCATCCGCCAAAACCTCCTGATCACTTCCGTTGCGCCGGACCGTGATTTTCGGTGTGTTTAATATCGTAAGATCATCCAGAATCTTTTTGGAACGCAGCTCCTGAATGATTCCGATCAACATATTTGCAATAATTATAGGTAAAAAAGTAAGATCCCGAAAGGACCCCACCACGATCAGAAGAATCGTAATGATCAAAAAAATAAGATTATAATAAGTTACAACATTTGAGCGGATGATCTGTGCCACTGTCTTTGTGGAAGAATCTACGCTTTCATTCGACAACCCTGCCTTTTTCCGAAATTCCACTTCAGCAGTGGACAGTCCACTCATATTCTGGCACATTCTGCATCTCTCCATCTCACTTTATGATGCTTTAGTATGCCCTGTTTTTTATTAAACTATTTGAACAATCGCTAATTGTTCTTTATTTTGCTTTTAATGCCCAGACAGCTTTGATCTGGCTTCTGATTTTTCCATAGTCCCATTTCTGACCACTGCGGTATAAAGAAAACGGATCGTTAATGGAAAATCCTTCATCATCATAATCATAGAGCAGGATAAAATGTCCCCCTGTAGTGAAATCTCCCTGCCGCACGGAGCAGATCACGATGTCTCCCTGATCTAAGTGCTGTTTGATCTCAATCTGGCTGATATTGATCTGCTCGGAGCGGACACCATAAGCTGCCGCCCCTTCTGTCATAAGCGACCACATCGTTCCTGTGCCGGACATATAGTAACCTTCCTGCATGGCAAATTTTGCGATTGCAGCCGGAGTTGCCTCATCGTTTCCAGTCAGCGCAACTACTGCCATCGCCAGTGTTGTCGGACCGCATCCGCTGATCGCGACATTGCTGTCATCCCCATATGCAAGGCAGCCCCAGCGTTTATCCCACTGTAAAAAGAGCGGATATTCTTCCTGTAACTCTTTCTCTGTCAGTTCTGCTTTATCATAATCCCTTGTATTCCCTTTGTAATCAGCTACAAATGCGATCATTTCCGGATTATTTGCCAGATTGATCAGTAATTTTTCCGGATATTTCTCTGCATTTTCCACGATCTGTGCGTAGCGTTCATCTGACGCTTCCATCTGTTCTAACTGTCTGATTGCCTGATTTAAGGAATAATCTACCGGTTTTGATAACACAACCTGTGGAATCTCCGCAAACGGATCATTCGTTTCTTCGCTGTCTGCCGGTTCTTCGACAGTTTCTGTAGCAGACTGTTCCTCTTTTTCCGTTCCATCTGCTGTTGTTCCATTATCTACGTTATTTGTAATTTGATTTTCTTTTTTCTCTTCACCGGAGTTATCCTGCGCTGATGCCAGCACTTCTTCTGTTTTTCCAAGTTTGATCTCAGGAAAATATCTTCCACAGACACATCCCAGTAAAAAAGATGTCAAAAGCATTACACTCAAAACGATTTTTCTTTTCCGTACAAGCTTTTTCTGTCTCAGTCTTCTTTCGTCTAATTCTGTCTGATTCTGTATCTGGCGCTGATTCTGCTCCTTCATCTATCGGTAACCTCTCTCGTATTTCTTTCTTGCGTAGCGTGTTCTATTATATACATAAACCCTGCAATTTTGCTACCCTCTTCATAAAATATTAATAAAACTTTGGGTTTTCTTTGGAATACTTACAGAAAAAAACAGGTGCCAAATGTATGATCCATTCAGCACCTGCCCTGTCCTGTCTGTTTTTATTTGTTGCTGAGATATTCGTGAATACCCTTAGCTGCTGCTTTACCGGCACCCATCGCAAGGATAACAGTTGCTGCACCTGTCACAGCGTCACCACCGGCATAAACACCTTCTTTGGAAGTTGCACCGGTCTCTTCTTCTGCAATAATACATTTTCTGCGGTTGATATCAAGACCTTTTGTAGTGGATGAGATCAGAGGATTTGGAGAAGTACCAAGTGACATGATCACAGTATCTGCCTCGATCTCATATTCAGAGCCCGGAATCTCAACCGGACTTCTTCTTCCGGAAGCATCCGGTTCGCCAAGTTCCATTCTGATCACTTTTGCACCCTTTACACAACCGTTTTCATCCACCAATAATTCGGTTGGATTCTGGAGAAGATCAAAGATGATACCTTCTTCTTTTGCGTGATGTACTTCCTCTTTACGGGCCGGAAGTTCTTCCTCACCACGACGATATACAATATGTACCTCTGCACCCAGTCTTCTTGCTGTTCTGGCAGCGTCCATTGCCACATTACCACCACCTACTACGATGACTTTCTTACCTGCTTTGATCGGTGTGTCGTAATTGTCCAGAAAAGCTTTCATAAGGTTGTTTCTTGTTAAATACTCATTGGCTGAGAATACACCCATTGCCTGTTCGCCCGGAATACCCATAAATCTTGGGAGTCCTGCACCGGATCCAATGAAGACTGCTTCAAAGCCCTCGTTGTCCATCAACTCATCGATTGTAACGGATTTACCGATGACAACGTTGGTCTCGATCTTAACCCCTAATGCTTTCACGTTTTCCACTTCAGCGGCAACCACTTTCTTCTTTGGAAGACGGAATTCAGGGATACCGTAAACCAAAACACCGCCTGCCTGATGCAATGCCTCGAAAATCGTCACATCATAACCAAGCTTTGCAAGATCTCCTGCACAGGTAAGACCTGCCGGGCCTGAGCCGATCACTGCTACTTTATGTCCATTTAACTTTTCTGCCTTTTTCGGTTTAATGCCATGTTCTCTTGCCCAGTCCGCAACAAAACGCTCTAATTTACCGATCGCTACAGGCTCTCCTTTGATTCCACGGATACATTTTCCCTCACACTGTGTCTCCTGTGGACATACACGGCCACAGACTGCCGGAAGTGCGGAAGACTCACTGATCACATGATAAGCAGCCTCAAAATTACCTTCTTTTACTTCTGCGATAAATCCCGGAATATTGATAGATACCGGACATCCTTTCATACACTGTGCATTTTTACAGTTTAAGCAACGGGCAGCTTCTGCCATTGCTTCTTCTTCATTATATCCCAAACATACTTCTTCAAAGTTCGCTGCACGAACGGCTGGCTCCTGCTCACGAACCGGAACTTTAGTTAATACGTCCATTTTTTCCTCCTGATTCTATGTAACTGACCAGACAGCATTCTCTCTGATCTGACAAATTTCTGATTTTTAACTGTTACAATTGCCACATCCGCCGTGATGTGTTGCACCTTCCTGTAATTTCAACATTGCTCTTCCCTCTTCGGTCTTGTACTGAGCCTGTCTTCTCATCGCCTGATCAAAATCAACCAGATGTCCGTCGAACTCCGGTCCGTCTACACATGCAAATTTCACTTCATCGCCGACAACCAGACGACATGCACCACACATTCCGGTTCCGTCTACCATGATCGGATTCATGGAAACAACCGTTGGAATTCCTAATTCTTTTGTCAGTTTGCAGACAAATTTCATCATGATCATTGGTCCGATTGCCACACAGTGGTCATAACGGTTACCATTATCCCAGAGTTCCTGCAGCTGTGCAGTACCGGTTCCCTTGAAACCGTACGAGCCATCATCCGTTGTCACATAAAGATTTGTGGCAACTTTTTTCATCTCATCCTCTAAGATCAGTAAATCTTTGTTACGGGAACCCATGATAACATCACAGTCAACGCCGTGCTCATGCAGCCATTTTACCTGAGGATAAACCGGAGCTGTACCAACACCACCTGCAACAAATAAAATTTTCTTTTTCTTTAATTCTTCAATATCTTCATGGATCAGATCAGATGGACATCCCAAAGGTCCAACAAAATCTTCAAAAGCATCCCCTTCCTGTAAGCTTACCATACGCTCTGTGGAAGCTCCTACGGTCTGGAATACGATTGTGATTGTTCCCTCTTCTCTGTTGTAATCACAGATGGTAAGTGGAATACGTTCACCCTCCTCATCAATTTTTACAATAACAAACTGTCCCGGTTCGCAATACTGCGCAACACGAGGAGCCTTGACATCCATAAGATAGATCTTGTCTGCCAGTTTTTCTCTTCTAACGATTGGATACATGTTTTTCCTCCTTGTATATACTCACTGCCTTTTTCATCTCTGTAATCGTTTTCCTTAATCACGAATCTCCTATGAAAATATACATTTTTTTAGCATTACTTTATATAATAAAGGAAAAGCCGTTAGATTTCAACGGCTTTTCCCTTGTTTTATTGCTTTTTCATATAATTGAAACATACTAATTATTTATAGCTTCTATTCTTACTACACCACTATTATGCCTCCACTTTGGAAAACAGAATTCTGTCATTATCCAATGCCTTTCCGGCACGGACTGCAAACTGCTCTAACAGATCATCCACTGACATCTTTTCCCGTTCTTCCCCGGAAACATCCAGCACAATATTTCCCGAATCCATCATGAGGGTACGGTTTCCAAGTTCAAGCGCCTGATGCATGTTGTGCGTGACCATAAGGCAGGTGATGTTCTGCTCTGACACTATCTTTTTTGTGAGGTTCAGTACTTTCTCTGCGGTGGCAGGGTCTAAAGCTGCGGTATGCTCATCCAGCAGCAAAATCTTAGGAGTCACCATCGTTGCCATCAAAAGTGTGAGTGCCTGACGCTGTCCACCGGACAAAAGTCCGACCGGCTGCTTCATACGGTCTTCTAACCCCATGTCTAGCAGTGCGAGCTGCTCTCTGAATTTTTTCTTGTCCGCTGCCTTGATCCGGCTGAAATAGGCATTCTTTGAAGTAGTCGTGCGCAGGTAGGCAAGCGCCATATTCTCCTCGATCGTCATATGTGGTGCGGTTCCCTTCAATGGATCCTGAAACAAATGACCAATCACTTTACTGCGGACATGCTCTTTCTGATAGGTAATGTCCTCACCATCCAGCATGATCAGTCCTTTGTCTGCAAAAAAGGCTCCTGTTATCGCATTAAACAGCGTTGATTTTCCGGCTCCGTTGCTTCCTACGATCGTTGCAAAATCCCCCTGCTTTAAGGTGAGATTCAGATTTTTTAATGCACATTTTTCATTGACAGTTCCCGGATTAAAAGTTTTGCTGACATCGCGCATCACAAGCATTGCGTTCTTCTCTGCCATTATCTTTCTCCTCCTTCGCTGTCATTTTTCATAATCTCCTGAACGTATATCTGGTTCTGAGCCTTTGCGGCACGTTTCTGCCGGTAAAAATTCATCTGCTTTTTCAGATATGGGAATGCGATCGCCACGGCTACAATGATTGCAGAAACAAGTTTTAAACACTCTGCCGGTACATTTAATCTCAGGGCAACTGCCACGATAAAACGATACAGGCAGCTTCCTAAAATAACGCCGGTCACACGCTGTAACATACCGCCTTTTCCAATGATAGATTCCCCAATGATCAGGCTGGCGAGTGCGATTGTTACCATTCCGGTTCCAAGATTGATATCACAGGATTTCTGATACTGCGCAAGCAGTCCGCCGGAGAGACCGGTCAGGGCATTGGCAACACAAAGTCCGATCGTGATCATGGCACTTGTATTAATGCTGGAAGCTCTTACCATATCCGGATTATCTCCGGTTGCGCGGATGGAAAGTCCAAGCCTTGTATTTAAAAAGAAAGAGATCAGCACTCCTACAATGATAACGATCAGTGCAGCCACGATCAGTTTATACCACGTTCCACCGATCGCTGTTTTTGCCCTGGTAAAAACGGATTCACAGTTGAATAAGTTCATGTTGGAAGCGAATCCCATTACTGCAATATTAATTGTATACAATCCGGTATTTACGATGATTCCCGCCAAAATGGACTGAATCCCCATTTTTGTCTGTAAGAAAGCGGTCACAAAACCGGAGCAGACACCAGCTGCCATCGCTGCAAATAATCCAAATATCGGATGACCTGCAAGTGTCACCGATGCACAGACGGCACATCCCAATGTAAAACATCCATCGGTCGAAAGATCCGCAATGTTTAAAATACTGAAGGATATAAATAATGCCAGTGCGACCAGTGCATAGATAAAACCAAGTTCTAATGCACTCTGTACAATTGATAATGTAATAATGGAACCCATACCTTAATTAAACTCCTCTGCTGTTACTGTCTCGATCAATTCGGAACACATATCTTTAAAGATAGAATAATCGATTCCGACTTTTTCTGCAATCTCTGTATTTACGGTTACGATACCGCTGTCTAATGTTTCTACCGGTGTTGTGGCCGGATCTGCTCCGTTTGCAAGAATGTCTGCAACCATGTCTGCTGTCTTTGTTCCGAGTGTCTCATAGTTGACGCCGTATCCTAAGAATGCTCCGTTTAAAGCAAAGGAATCTGCACTTGTGTAGTGAGGGATACCTGCGTCTGCAAATTTTTCAAAAATCGCAAGTTCTGCTGTCATAACAGTGTTGTCCTGTGGTGTAAAAATAGCGTCTACTTTTTCTGCCACCAGGGAATCTGCTGCTGCCTGGATCTCACCGGTTGTTGTACCTGTTTTTTCTACATAGGAAATCCCATGTTCATCGCAGTAATCTTTTGCCGCCTGAATAGCACTTGTGGAAGAATCCTGGCTCTTATCATACAGAAATCCGATTTTTGCAGCATCCGGATCCGCTGCCAAAATGAAATCCATGATCTGTGCCACATCAATTGCATCGGATGTTCCTGTAATATTGGCACCCGGAGCATCTGCACTTGCTACAAGTCCTGCTCCGACCGGATCTGATACTGCGGAAAATACAACCGGGATCTGATTATCTTCCGTTGCGTTCTGCATGATCATTGCTGCCGGCGTTGCAATCGGAATGATCACATCGACACCCTCTGCCACAAGATCTGCTGCGATCTGGTTCAGGGTAGAGGAATCTGCCTGACCATTATAGGTATAATCTGCATAATCAAATGTCACACCAAGTTCTGCTCCTTTTGCATCCAGCTCTGCTTCAATTGCTTTCTCAATCTGGTTTAAGGATGCATCATCTACATACTGTACGATTCCAACTTTGTACACGGTTTTGTCTGCAGTATTCTGTGCAGTGTCCTTTGCGGTATCGGCTGCGTCTGCACTGCTCTCTGTTGTGTTCGTGCTGTTTCCTGCATTGGATGTGTCTGTGCTGTTTCCACATCCACCGATCATTGTTGCTGCCATTGCCATTGTCAATACTGCTGCCATCATTTTTCTCTTCATCATTTTTTCCTCCAAATTTTAAGAATGTTTTTGAAAGAAATCCGTTTTGAAAGTTATAAGAATCATGTATTGCGGTTTTGTTTGCAAGTATAAAAAGAATCTCGCCTGCGAGATTCTCCGCCTGCGGCGGGTCGCAATATGCGACATGTTTCTTATCCGCCGCAGTGCGATCCTCACGGAGTGTTTTTTATGTAATGGAAACGAAGTTTCCTATTACATAAAAAACCGTCTCAAGCTGTTGCTTGAGACGGTAATAAAATCTTATTATCGCGGTACCACTCATCTTGACCATCCGGTCCACTCTCTCATGTACTATCATACACGCCTGATTGATAACGGGTTCGGTTCCCGGTGACTCCTACTGCTGATACATGGCTCTGTATGCTTCATGTATGTTGTTCAGGTCACCCTCGAAAGTCCATTCAGTAAAATGATCCATACTGCAATCCCACCACCTGCAGCTCTCTGTAATATCAACAGATTACTTACTACTCTTTCTCAACGGTTTTTCTTTATGGTGTTACTTTAATACATTAACGTATCTTTGTCAACACCTTTTTTTATTTTTATGAGAAGTATACGAGTTCATCTTCCGGCTTCTCGGCTGGAGTTATGGAAATTGGATACAATACAGGACCTTTTCCCTTGTACTCTTTTGCGAATTCTACGTGTACTTCTGCTGTGATATTGATCCAGGATTTGTGCGGAATTTCATCCTCCCTATCGTATTTCGTTTTGAAGCCGATGAAGGTAACATCCTCCACACAGCAGGTCATTGCAAAACGTCCCGGAACCATAATTCCTTTTTTCAGTTTGTCCGGATTGTATACAAGTGCTAAGAAAGAAACTTTCTTACCCTCATACTTTTTCGGATTGTCCTGACAATCCATATACCAGATCGCATAATCTGCATCGGAAATTTCAATCTCATCCGCAGTAATGTCAAACGGTAACTCCTCCGGTCTCTCGTCAAGTGTTCCGTCCGCACGCTCATAGACAAGCTGTGCTTTCCGGTTTAATGCCTTGACATTTCTGCGGTATTTTCCTTTGTCTGTACTGTCATCACAGCGATTGAAGATCACGACATCTGCGGAAAAAAGCTGTTCCATGATCATTGTACGCATATTTGCAAGATACATATCGAAAGTCGTTGCATCTACCGTGGCAAGCTGCTGTACGATCATCCAGTACTTTGGAAGTTCCATATCCATGAGTGTTCCCATCTGCCAGGTTCCGTTGTACTCTAAGAATACCTGCTCCGGCTGGTACTCGGTATTTACTTTTTTCAAAAAGTCCTCTGTAAAATCTGCCTCACTGTCTACCATGACAAGTTTTACATTATTTTTTTCAAGTTCTTCATCCGTAAACTCTGCATCGCCGTCTTCACAGCAGATGACAAGGCTTTTTCCCTCTTTTGCAAAACCCTGCTCAAATAAGGTGTCTTTGATGAGGGAGGTCTTTCCACTGTCCATAAAACCGGTAAATAAATATACTGGTATTTCGTTCATATATATTCTCCCTTATTAAATTCCGAATAACTCTTCTAATCTGTGTTCGTCAATGTTGCAGCCGATCACACAAAGTCTTCCTGTATAGTCAGGCTCGCCGTCACGAAGCTCATATTCACCCGGAACCATGTCAAAATAAATCCATGTGCCATTCTCATCTTCTACCATTCCCTTGGCACGGAGGATTGTTCCGTAATCATCTGTCTCGCAGAGAGTCTTTAATACATCCTCGATCTTTTCCTTCGTGAATTTGTGAGGCGTCTCTTTTCCCCAGCTTGTAAACACTTCATCTGCATGATGGTGATGATGATGCTCATGGTCATGGCATCCGCAGGTGCAGTTTTCGTCATGTTCATGATGGTGCTCATGGTCGTGGTCTTCATGATCGTGATGGTGTTCATGGTCGTGGCCGTGATCATGCTCATGTTCTTCGTGATCGTGGCATCCGCAAGTGCAGTTCTCGTCATGTTCATGATGATGTTCGTGATCATGCTCATGATCGTGGTCTTCATGATCGTGGTCATGATGGTGATGTTCATGCTCATGCTCCTCTGCCTCTTCTTTGGCATGCTGCTCAGCCATCAGTTTCATCTCAAGAGAATCTGCTCCCTCGATCACTTTTAAGATCTGCTCGCCTTTGATCGCATCCCATGCTGTTGTGATGATCGCAGCCTTTGGATTCAATGTCTGGATCTGTTTTACACAAAGTTCTAACTGCTCAGGTGTTGCATTCTGGCTTCTGCTCAGTACAACAACTGTAGCATATTCAATCTGATTATTAAAAAATTCACCGAATGCTTTCATCTGTTTGCTTGCTTTTAAAGCATTTACGACAGTTACGAGTCCGTTTAATTTAACGTCTTCCTCTTTCTCGATATCGATCACAGACTTCATAACATCGGATAACTTACCGACACCAGATGGCTCGATCAGAATGCGGTCCGGATGATATTTGTCAATCACTTCGTGAAGATTCTTTCCGAAATCACCTACTAATGAGCAGCAGATACAGCCGGAATTCATCTCGGTGATCTGGATTCCTGCATCTTTTAAGAAACCGCCGTCGATTCCGACTTCACCGAACTCATTCTCGATCAGAACGATCTTCTCGCCCTTAAATACCTCATCGATCATTTTTTTAATAAATGTGGTTTTTCCTGCTCCTAAGAAACCGGAAATAATATCAATTTTTGTCATAATAAATCCACTCCTTTTTATGTCTTGATAATATGCAGAATGCAGATTATCATGGTTACATTGTATTATCTTTGTCTGCCCGGATCACACTTTCTGCCCGAACATTCCTATTTTACTCGATTATTTTACAAAATGCAAATTTTGTGCAATTTTTAATAATTATTTTATACCCTGTTTATTTTTATCCATTATATCCGAAAACACTTCTGCATATCCCTGTATGTACCGAGAACCAAAAGGGTATCTTCACTGCTTAGTTCCATATCCGGGCCAATCGCCATATTCATCTTTCCGTCTGTTTTGATCGCCAGAATACTGATGCTGTACTTTTTACGGATATCCAGTTCACCGATCGTTTTTCCGATCCAGTCTCCCGGCACCTCCACCTCAAAAATAGCATGTGAATCATCCACTTCGATATAATCATGGATATGATCTGCCGTATAGCGGATCGCTGCCCAGTTGGCGATCTGTTTTTCCGGATAAATGACCTCGTCTGCTCCGTTGCGAAGCAGGAACTTTGCCTGTACATCCCGCTCAGCACGCGATATGACCATTTTAGCGCCAAGTTCTTTCAAAAGAGAAGTTGTCTCCAGGGAATTCTGGAAATTGCCTCCGATTGTCACAAAACAAATATCATAATTTTTGATTCCAAGCGACTCCAGAAAATTCTCATTGGTACTGTCACCGATCTGTGCGTCTGTAACATACGGAAGAATTTCATTGACAAGATTTTCATTCTCATCCACAGCCATTACTTCATGTCCAAGCTCATTCAACTGGTATGCAACATGCTTTCCAAATCTTCCGAGTCCGATAAGCAAAATATTTTTCATTATAATTTTCTCCTTTATCCAACAGTTATTTTATCAAGCGGTCTTTTTGCCCCGCTCTGGATTTTTACTGAAATTGCAGCATATATAAGTGTCAGTCCGCCAACTCTTCCAAGATACATCAAAACAACCAATATCAGATGTGATACCAGTCCAAGCTCCGTTGTGATCCCTAATGTAAGTCCTGCCGTGCCCACTGCCGATGCTGTTTCAAAAAGGCAATCCGATAATGCAACATGTTCTATCTGACTGATTGCAATTCCACCTGTGAAAAACAAAAAGAAATACAAAATAGCGATTGTTGCTGCATTTTTTACCACTGTATTATCAAATCTTCTTCCAAAAACCTCTGTTTCCGGTTCTCTTCCGAATGTTGCAAACGCATTCAGTATCAGCACTGCGATCGTTGTTGTCTTCATACCTCCTGCCGTTGATCCCGGAGATCCACCGATCAGCATCATCAAAATCATGATTGCTTTGGAAGAATCGTTCATTGCACCAAGATCTGCCGTATTAAATCCTGCTGTTCGAAGAGTTACCGACTGAAAAAGAGAAGCCAGTATTCTTTTTCCCATAGAAAATCCGGCGAAATCACTTAGAAAGAAAAAAAGAGCCGGTAGTAAAATTAAAACAGTGGTGGTAACGAGGATAATCTTACTCTGCAGACGGTAACGTTTCAAGTTCCATTTGTTTGTACAAAAATCATCCCAGGTCAGAAATCCGATGCCACCGATCACGATCAAAAGCATGATCACAAGATTGATCAGTGGATTGGCAATATATCCTGTCAGAGATGGAAATGCCTGTTCTGTCGTTCCAAGTATGTCAAAACCTGCATTGCAAAAAGCCGATACCGAATGGAAGACTGACATCCAGATTCCCTTCCATCCATAGTCTTTGCAAAATACAGGAAGCATGAGAATGGCACCGACCAATTCGATCAGAAATGTTCCCTGTAGAATAAATTTCGTAAGCCGGACAATTCCACCTACCTTCGGTGCTGAAATTGCATCCTGCATCGTGCTCCGCTGCATTAACGAGATCTTTCTCCCCGATACCATTGAAAAAGATGCAACCACAGTGATGACTCCCAATCCACCGGTCTGAATCAGAAGTAAGATCACTGCCTGACCAAACGCCGACCAGTAACTTCCTGTATCCACGACCACAAGTCCTGTCACGCAGACAGCTGATGTCGCAGTAAATAAAGTTTTATCAAACGGTGTCACAACTCCGGCAGAAGATGAGATCGGAAGCATTAAAATAATTGCTCCAAGTAATATCACACCTGCAAATCCAAATGCGATCATCTCAAACGATGACATTTTCTTTTTTTTACGTATAAGTTCCGGCATATCAGTTCTCCTTTTTTTTCTGCTGCTTTCATTTTATTTGTGGAACTGCATATTGTAAAGCTTTTCGTAAGTTCCCTTCCTGGCCATCAGTTCTTCATGTGTTCCTGATTCTTCGATACCATCCTCAGATAAAACAATGATCTTCTCTGCGTTTTTGATGGTGGAAAGCCTGTGTGCAATTACAAATGTGGTACGATTTTTTGCAAGCTTCTCCAATGAATCCTGTACTACTTTTTCACTCTCATTGTCAAGTGCAGAGGTTGCCTCATCAAAAATAAGGATCGGTGGATTTTTAAGGAAAACCCTTGCGATGGACAATCGCTGCTTCTGTCCGCCGGAAAGCTTGATCCCGCGCTGTCCGATGTCCGTCTCATAACCGTTTGGAAGTGACATGATAAACTCATGCGCATTGGCGTTTTTTGCTGCCTCGATGACTTCCTCTCTTGTCGCATCCGGTTTTCCGTAACGGATATTGTCAAAAACAGTTCCAACAAAAAGATACACATCCTGCTGCACAATGCCGATGTGGTCGCGCAGACTCTTTAAGGTGAGATCACGGACATCTTTTCCATCGATTTTTACTGCGCCGCCCGTCACGTCATAGAAACGTGGAATGAGGGAACAGAGCGTACTTTTTCCTGCGCCGGAGGAACCGACTAATGCCATGTAAGCCCCCGCCGGAACATTTAAACTGATATGATTCAACACTTTTTCCGTGTTTTCCTCATACTGGAATGAAACATTTTCAAAAGTAATATCTCCCTTTACATCCTTAAGTTCCACTGCATCTTTTTTGTCCTCGATATCCGGATGAATGGCGAGGATCTCCTGAAAACGTTCAAACCCGGTATAACCATTCTGAAACTGCTCTGTGAAATCAATGAGGGTGCGGACCGGATCCGTAAACACACTGATATAGAGCATAAATGTGACAAGGTCGCTGACATCCACACTGCCTTTTGCGATCAGCACCGTACCTGTCAGGATCACACTGACCTGAATGAGTGTCGTAAACGCTCCAAGCCCTGCCTGATAACTTCCCATGTAAAAATAGCTGTTTTTCTTGGCTGCAAGGAAACCGTCATTGCCTTGTTTGAATTTACGGTTTTCAATCTCTTCATTGGCAAAAGATTTTACCACCCGGATACCGGATAAGTTATCCTCGATCTGCGCATTGATGTCCGCAATTTTTACACGGTTCTGTTTGAATGCGAGACGCATTTTTTTATTCAGGACAAATGCATAGATCAGCATGAACGGCAGAATTGCAAAGGCTGCAACTGCGAGCATCGGGCTGATGTTCACAAGAATGATCAGCGCTCCGGCAATTTTGATCACGGACAGAATGATGTTCTCAGGTCCATGATGCATCAGTTCGCTGATATCAAAAAGATCGGTTGTGATACGGCTCATCAGCTGTCCGACTTTCTGGTCATCATAAAAGGAAAAGGACAGTTTCTGGTAATGTGCAAAAATTTCCGCACGCATGTCATACTCGATTTTCGCTCCCATCACATGTCCGTAATTACAAATGTAGAATTTACTGTAACAGTCAACCGCCACCAGCACAAACAATCCAATGGCAATGTATGCTGCCTGATGCAAAATTTCTGCCGGCTCACGGTACACAAGATTGTAGGTCACATACCGCACGACCAGCGGAATGATCAGGGCAACCGCCGCAGAGAGCGTTGCGAAAAACATGTCTGTCCAGAACACACGCATGTAAGGTTTATAATAGGTGAGCATTTTTTTCATGGTTCCACTTTTTTTCATAAATTCCGGTTCTCCTCTGCATAAGATAAGACTGATACATTCTTTTATGCATCAGTCTCATTCAAATTCATATGATATTATTTTAGACGTAAAGCTGAAATTGTCAAGCTTTTCCCAATGTGCCAGATATGCTGCTTATTTTCTCTTTTCAAACCCATACACCCATTTTCCACGCAAAAATAAAGCAAGGAAAATGACTGAACTAATACTCCAGGTCAATGGATACGCCCAGAAGATCACGCGGATGTCCGGGATAAAATGAACCGTAACCGTGATGTAGCTTACACGGAACAGACACCATACACACAGCATGACGATCATCGGAACCGATGCATTTCCCGAACCACGAAGCACCGCAGCGATGCAGTGGGAAAAAGCCAGCAGAAAGTAGAACAATGCAATCGTTCTCGACTGCATAACTCCATAATGTACTACGTCCTGTTCACTGTTAAAGGCTGCAATAAGCACCGGTGCGGCTGTATAAATCACAACTCCGATCAATTCTGCAATGATAATCGAACAGAGAACGCCAAACCTCGCTCCTTTTTTTGCACGGTCATACTGCTTTGCACCAAGGTTCTGGCTGACAAAAGTGGTCAGCGCCATCGTAAAACAGGTCACCGGCAGAAACGCAAATCCTTCGATTTTGGAATAAGATCCACATCCCGCCATCGCCATTTTCCCAAATGCATTGATATTTGTCTGCACAAAAACATTCGCAATGGCGATCACAGAATTCTGAAAACCGGACGGCACACCGTTTTGTATGATCTGCCACAGCATCTGGCTGTCAAAACGGATTTTATTTAACTGAAGCCTATATTCTTCTTTTGCTCTCAGAAGATGGATCAGACATAAGAATGCACTTACAAATTGGGAAATCGCTGTTGCCAAAGCGGCTGCACCGACTCCCATCCCCAATCCTGAAATAAAGAAAATATCCAGCACCACATTGATACAGGAAGAAATGATCAGATAAATCAGCGGATGTCTGCTGTCTCCAACCGACTGCAAAATCCCTACAAAAATATTGTACATGATCACTCCGATAGAGCCTGCAAAATAAGTGCGGAAATAGGTGATAGATTCCGGAAGCACCTCTGCGGGTGTTCCCATCAACACCAGGATCTTCGGTGCTAAAAGCAAGCCGATCACTGTCAATGCAATTCCTGCTGCAATTCCAAACGCAACCGTTGTGTGGATTGATTTCTCCAGATTTTCCTTGTCTTTCGCTCCATAATATCTGGCAATTACAACACCTGCACCCATTGCGATGCCATTGATAAATCCAACCATCAGAAAAATCAGATTCCCGGATGAGCTGACTGCCGCCAACGCATTGCTGCCGAGATAATTTCCTACGATCAGTGAATCTGCCGTGTTATACAATTGCTGAAACAAATTTCCAAGAAACAGCGGAATCGCAAATAAAATAATTTTTCTGGAAATGCTTCCCTCTGTCATTCTTGTTTTATCTTCTGTTCTCATCATTACTTCCTCGTATCTTTTTCTGCTCTGCGCTCTGACTCTAATAATAGGTACTATCTATAGTATAGTTTTTTTCGTGTAAAATCAACAAGTTTTGAGGATTATAAGAGATTTGGATTGAACAAAATCTTGAGTTACATAACTAATGCTGCTCCATATAATCAATAAATTCCGTTGTCTTAGACCAGTACTTAATCCCCCAATTTTCAAAATTCCATTCATCCATGTAATTGTTACATTCATAGTCAATATACTCTTTTAATATTCTTTCATTTGCTACATCAATGTCTAACATTCTTGGAATTCTGATTCCTGTCTGCAACAGTCTGTTATAATCATTTTGTTCTGCTTCGATTTTATTGCCAAATGAGTAATATTCACATGGCTCATGGTGTATCTGTTTTAACACATAAAATTTACCTTCCCGTTCTGCCAAATAGGAATAACCACCTTTTCCATGTCCTAATAACTTCACAATTTTATATTCTTTCTGATTAACATTCATAACATCCTGCATTATCGTCCCCCTGTTTATTCGGCAAAGTATATTCCTTGAATCCGACCACTAACGTAGCGTCAGGCTTTTGCATTGCAATTAACATTGTGTTGTTAAAGCTGTAATTATGAAATTTTGACATGGTATTCAGATAAATCTTGTACTTCTCGCTTTCAAAAAGTTCCTTGATACCCTACTCCAACTTCTCCGTTATTTCCTGTACTTTCTGTTTTTCTGTTTTAGCGTCTGCCATTGTTTTTGTTTCTTAATTGTCTGTTTCTATGCTATTAAATTTCTCCCTTTTCGGAAAAGTGTTTCTGATATTACTTAGCCCAAACTATCCTGTTATTTATACATTTTAAGAAGCTAATGCAATTTGAGCTATTGATTTGCTTGGATATAATAAAGATTAGTTTTGCTGACTGGATTGAAATTGAGTTTAGGTTTAAAACATAATAAAAGCTATCCAATTTTTTTGACCGGGTAGCCTTTGTAAAATTTATTCTGCTGGAACTTCTGTGGCTGTGAGTGATATATACTCTGAAAAAATGGCATTTACCACAGCTTTCCTTTCGTCATCTAGTGATAAATAGTTCTGATTTACATTATCGTTGAATGTACCACAATCGGAATGATAGTTGTATGTTTCTTCGTTGATTGTAATTTCAATGTTGCTTAAACAATCAGTTGTACCTTCTGTATTCCATGCATCACCACATAATATATTAGATATAGTTCTGATATCCTCATTTTCAGTGATGTTCGCATTTTCTCCTGTGAAAACATTATGAATACTTACTACTGCAACTGGGTCTATCATAAGTTCACTACTGGCCAGGACTTTTTCTGTTGCAAAAACCCACCATTTTTCATTCATATTAATCTCGATTATGCCTTCTTGTGAACCATATTGATATCCATAGCCTGTACCAAAGTTAGATTGATTGTCTTTTGTTGGCTTTTCACTTCCGTCTACTTCTGACGTAATCTCTCCATCCATAACACCACAACGGGCTTCTACTGTACTTTCATGACCTGTGTCAATATATAACTCGCCATTTACCATGACCATAGGAATTAAATCCCATTGTTCTGCTTCTTTGACAACTTTGATACCGTAAACCTCTGTTATCTGTGCTGGATAACTTTCTGCAATTTCTCCGTTATATGCTATTTCAATAATGTCACCAACATTTGGTTGTGGAGCAGTACCTATGTTTTTCATTGGTACTGTAATCAGATCTGCATTGTTTAATTCTTGACTACCCTCTACTGGTTCTACTAAAAAATAATTATCACGAATTTCAAGAATGGTTGCTTCAAAAATAGTGTTATTTTCTTCACCTATTCCACTTGGTCTGAGCCATTGACCTGTTTCTTCATCTTTCACTAAAATCAACTCGTAACCTCCCTCCGGTCTGTTAAAATAAATTTCTGTATCATCCGAAGTAAGCTCTAATTGGAAGCTATGCTCTGCTCCAATCGGACTGTTTATTCCACCAAATGTCGAAAAAAATGTAAGATAATGTGGTTTTACTCCACTTCCATTGTCTTTAAATCCTCTGATATATCCTGAAGATGTTGGAATTCCTACATCAAGCGTGATCTCCGTTCCATCCTCTGATACAGAGTAATCAACTAATACGACATCCATTCTTTTTTGAAAACCTGTGCCAATAAAGAATAGAGCTACTAATACAGCTAAAATTACAATTACTGCGATTATTCTTTTTTTCATAATCAAACACCTCCATTGATTTGGTGAAATTTCAAACAAATTCGTTTTTAAATTAACCTTAATGTAGATTTATACATCAAAAATGCAGAATTATACATGTTTTTCATTCAGACACACAATTTCGAAAAGGGAGTTAAATTTTTATTGAACCGATAGCCGACTCCCCAAACAGTCTGTATATAGGTTGGCTTGCTTGGGTTATCCTCTATCTTCTCCCGAATATTACGGATATGGCTCATGACGATGTTGTAATCACCGGAATATGATTCCTTCCACACAATGTCATAAATCCGTTCCTTGCTGAACACTATTCCCGGATGCTTTGCAAGAAGCTTGAAAATCTCAAACTCCGTATACGTAAGCTCAATCTCCTGATTTTCCCGAATAATCACCCGTTGAACCTCATCTATCATAAGACCTTTGAAATTCAACAGATGCTAATTCATACCTGACATCTGAATGATTTCCTCTCTGGTATTTATCAACGATAATATGCGGTTCATCATATCATCCTCATTATCTTCAAATGTCAGAACTAACATTTTCCCATACGATCACTTCCAATCTGATAACAAAATTCTACTTAAAAAGCTCATTGAAATTTTCCTGTTAATTGTCTTATGCTTTCATATCGAAATTACTTTGCACCACAACATTTTCATTTGTGATTTCCACATTTGTTCCAGTGTTCAGTGCTTTTCTTGCATCATGGTATGCCTCATAATATGCTAATTTTAACGCTGAATGTACTCCCGTTTCTGCTTTTGTCTCTTTCTCATGCCACCCTACTCCTTGAGTATATGTAAGAACTTCTTCCCCTTCCTCATTATATATATGGAGCGCAGAACCAGTTCCCTCTCCTTGATATTCAGCCTCATATGGTATCCCAAATAAAATACACAGCCATCTTTTGTCTGCTTCTTGTATTTCTTTCATATCACCCATATTTCCAGAACTCATTGATTGGTTGAACTTACCTATCAGTGCTGCCCGATTTGGTGCCACTTTAGCGACCTCTGCTTTCCGCAAGTTCATAAACTCATTTCCCATATATATGTTGTTTTTCGCATCTTTCTTAGCCAATTCAACAATTTTTTCTTTTAATGAATCTGTTAATTGCCACTTGTTCTTTTCAGGAGTTTTTTTAGCACTACTGCTAGAACTTCCAGATACGCTTACCGTATTGATAGCATTTGATATATTCATCTCTATTACCTCACTTGAAAATTTGTTTTCAATATAAACATTTGGCACATATCATCAATGCCCCTTGCAGAAAATGGCATAAAAAAGATTAGACAACAGACACTATCTGTTATCTGGTCTTTTTACGTTTGAACTCGACAACAAACAGATTATCCTACTCATATCTTGCTTAATGTTTTTCTAAAATCTGCTGATTATAAGCCCTCAGCGCCAATGCCTTTTTATTAAGTTCGATATTTTGCTCTTTATGCTTAAAATTCTCTTCTTTGCGAAACTCCAGTATGTCCTTACGAGCCTGTATTTGTTCCTCAATATATTCCTCTAAAAGCTGCTTTTACCTATGAAATTTTAACACTAATCAATAACTGCGATAAGTTATCTGCATCAGAATGAAACATTGCGTATTTCTCCTTAAACGAGAAGATTGCATCATACATCTTCTCGCTTAAGTTTTCAGGAATTTCATCCGTTCCTCTTGATTTATGTTCTTCAAGATAGGTTGCTGCTAAAGCTGATCTTGAAGTTATCTTTGAGATTTTTTCCATTTCCTCACCAATAATCTCACGAGCGTGTTGATTTGAATAATTGCCTCTTGTTATCTGCATATTATTTCCACGGTTCTTCTGTCAGTCAGAACCGTACCTGCTCTCTCCATCCGAAGCCCAAGCAGTAACCTTTAATTGATTTATTGGAGTAAGATAACACTTTTGGAGTTATCTTACTCCTTTTGTTTTGCCATTACGATAATCACAACCGCAACACTCCACAAAATATTTCATTATTCTGACCTAGTTTTCCCTTTTCTTCGGTCTTTTCGGCTGGTGATAAATCGCTGAACACTCTGCCGTCCTGCCAAGAACTGTTTTTTCCACTTCATTCCGGGCAATTCTCTCCACTACCTTCAATACCTTGTTTGTAATCTTTTCTTTCTTCAAAATTATAGAAATTGATACTATGCATATGTATCAAAACCTACCTTATTTTTAGTTGTCGCTTCTATAGCAATCATATTTTCTGTTTTTTTATCTTCTTTTTCTTTATCCTCTTTCATTCTCTCCAGCCATTTGTCAATTTCTGAATCCGTACCAGTCTCTCCAAAAATGCCACAGGTTGTCATTTCGGTTCCATTATTCGTAAACTTAAACTCCACTGATATCAGTTTACTACCATGACTTATTGCCGCCTTCTGTGCATTTCGTATAACATCTGGCATAATTGCTAAATTTTCCTCAAGCCATTTCGCAGTTTTTTCATCTCCACATGCCTTTTGCATTACACTTCCGTCAATCAATACAGAAGCATTTTTGCATGGAGTCAAACATTTATACTTGTTAGTCAAATACTTTGAATAGTCTGATACATTTTTAAACTTATTGGCTGAATTCATAGTGTATCCTGCATAATAATTCTTTTCACTATTCTTTGATGGCTTTACATTTTCATTTTTTACATTTCCGTATGTGTATGTATTGGCATACGATGATACTCCATTAATTCCCATACTGAATCTCTCCTTTCTATTTAGCCTTGATTTTTTATTTGCAGGCTATTGGGTTTTGTTCGATACGCTTACTGCCATTGTAAAATTTGCCTCATAAGAAGCTACTGCCTGACTTATTGTGACAGTCTTAGCAGACGAACTACTCTCAGCCACCAATCGAGTTCTGGCATCCTGAGCGGATAACCTTTTATTTTGCGCATATTCTTCATAAGCTGTTCTTTCCGCTTGTTTTTTCTGAATCCGCTTTTTTTCCTGTTGTTTCTTTACCTGATTTTCTATTCTCTTTTTATTTTCTATTCTGCGCTCCCAAAAACTATTTTTTGACTTATCATTAAAAATCTTCCCACCATTCCCATTGTTATAACCAGCACTCCACATCTCAGCATGACATTCTTCTTTTGATGCTCCATAATATATTGTAGAAAACGCTCCTCCGCAGATACCGGACCATTTATCTGGTTGTGACCAACCCACTTGCAAATCATTTAATACCCATGCTTCATACTCTGGATCATTCTTCATTGCTTCAAAACCCGCCTCTGAAATTGTAACAGATATTGACTCGCCTGCTCTTGTGGGGTGCATTGGAATTTGAGATATTTTATTGTAAATGTACTGCTTGTATTCCACCATCGTCATATCTTTAGCAGACACAGAACCTATTTTTGAATTGCCCACTATACTTCCACTAGCTTCGCTCTTTTCTCTTACACTATCCGCAAACCTTGTATCTTCCTTCTCCTGATCTTTAGCCGCATTTTTCTGTTGGTACTGATTGTAAGCCCGTGTCATATAGTTCACATTAATTGTATTACTCATAGTAACCTCCTCCAAATATATTTATATAATTTAACCCGTTGTGCTAGTTGATTGTTGATATAGAAAAACTTCAACAAAATATGCTATGCATGGCATTTAACAGTATATTCCGGGCATCCTGTGACATTGGAAAAATCAAGCAGCTAATTTTCTGAAATTTTTAACTTTTAAAAATAGGAAGGGATTTTTCGGGCTTTTTAGTATATTTCACCAACTATGCAGTTTAAATAAAACAAGTAGCACAACGAGTTAATTTACCTAAACATGGTAATTACATATCTGCCAATTACTTTTTGACTGTTTTTTCTTCGTATAATTTTGCAATATCTTCTTTGTGTTGAAATATATCTTTCAGACGCAAGCTTTCCATATACTCATCGTCAGCCTTTTCTTGATATTGGCGTTTTTTTAATCTCTCTCCCAAAGTTCATTTAATTCATCTTTTTTACACTTTTTCGAATAAAAACTGTCTTTATCTTTGGAATGTGCATCAAACGCTCTTCCTGCCTCTTTTGTATGATCCTGCATATAGGAATAACCTTTATATCCATTTTCATCAATGTTTATTAAAGTTCCACCACACATCATATTTGAGCCATGGGCATCCTCTCTGATGATGTTCATCATTTTGTTTTTAAACTCTTTGTCCACCATCATTTTTTCAAATGCACTATTCGTTATTTGTACCGAAATATTCGATCCCCACGACATAGAATCTATTTCTTTCCAAATCTCTTTTTTAAAATTTTCCAATTTTTCTGACTCTGATAGCCCCTGTGTTTGATTAACATCTGTTGCACCTGATGTAGTTCTTTTTGTAAAATCTTTTGTTTGAACAGAAAAATTACCTCCTAATATAGAATCAACACCCATGCAATTACCTCCTTGATATAATTCTATATTGTTTATTTCAATGACAGCTCCTCTAGCGTTCAGAGTAGCCCTTGTTCCCTTTGCGTTTTCTCCATACTCCTTTTTCAGGCGTGCCAGTTCATCATTATAGATAGATGTAAATACACGTGCCCTTGCAAATTCTTCCTCTGTGCTTATGGCTTTCCAGTTCCTTGATTCAGGATTGTAAGACAATGTTTTATTCCCATTGTTGTCCCAAAACATACAAGCCGCATTCATCTTTCCGCCTGTCTTTCTCATACTTGATTCATAGATGGCTTTCCTGTCCGGTGAAACAGTCTCACCATGCTGCATACATAATTTTCTATATGCCGCATCATCCCGCTTCCCGGTGGCAAATTCCTTCTGTGCAAGTTCCTTTATAGCTTTCTCGAATTCTTCCTCCGACATTGCAGGCTTATCACGTTTCGTCATAATATTATCCCAATTCGGTTTTGTGAATTGAATATCAACCGGCTTGAAGCGCAGTGCGAAATTTCCATAATCACATTGTTACACCATTTACAATAAATTTGCGTATATTCTCTCCATCGACTAAGCGGAGAAACACTGTTCACAATAATTTCCATTACTCTATTTTTCACTATGCTTTGACATCAAAACTGCTTTTCAAATTTTCTTCATTTACGGATTCCCCTCCTACTATCGGAAGTCCTCTTTTTGCATTTCCCCATGCTTCATTATAAATCATGCACATTTCTGTTTGCCTCGTTGCCTCTGCATTCGTGGTATACATTGTCCATCCATTGTTGGAATAAGTTGCTACCATCTCCCCATTCTTATCATAAAATTCTATGTACTCACTATTGCCCGATGGCAGTTTCTGATACTTTACTTTCCCCTCAAGCAGAGTTGCGACAAAATCTATCGGCTTTAACACATTATGTCTATTTCTTAAAACAGCTTTTAATCCAGAAGTAATGATTCCCTTTCTATCCGGGGATACTTCTGATGTATAATTTTTCATCAATTTGTTAAAGCCATCTGATTTATTTTGAAATGTACCCTTTTCAAAATCTTTATAAGCCTGCGCTACAATCTGTTTTCTGTATTCTTCATCACTAATACCGCTTTTCTTTTTGGAAAACACATACTTATCGTTAAAATCGGGCAGATGGACACCGCCTATACTTCCTGTTCCTGAAAAAATCCTTTGTTGTAATGAACCATTGGACGAATTAACCTGCATTATTCCACCCTCTCCTGTAAATTTCCTAATTTATTCAGCATCTCATACATCCGGCTACTACCTAACATATAATTTTGCAAAACAAGAAACTTACCTGTCTGTTTGCTTTCTTGATATAACTTGATGTAGGCATCCTTCGCCTGATAAAAGCTGTCCTCCAATTCTTCAATCTCTTTTGTTGGCACTTCAGGAATATTCCCCTGAAAGACCTGTCCCCGGGCTGCTATTCTGGCACAGGATTTCTGCCATGCCACTTCCTGCTCATATTGCATATCCAGCCATTCAATTTCTTCTTTCGTCCATGGTGTACCACCTGCTGACTTATAATACTGCTCATTTCCATTTTTATAACGTTCCTCAATTTCAGAATAAAGCCTTGCATAACTCAATCCGCAGGCATTTACAACATCAGTATAGTCATACTGCCCTTTTTCTTCCCTAATTTCTTTTAATATTCCGGCTCTCATATCGCTGAACGATGTAACCGAATGCACAACTGTATGCTTAATTTTATCCATTAAATTTTCCCTGTTTTTCGATAATTGAGAAACCTCTAAAGTATCCTTATGAAACACTTTCTGGTCTTCATTTTGGCTTTCCTGTTTTCCCAAATATTCCCTATCAAACTTGAAAAATTCCGGCAGATGAATAGGATTACTTAAAAATGTAATTGACATATCTCTTTCTCCTTACTTAAAATCACTATCCAAGCGAAAAAGCACTATCCGTAACCGCTTCCGTCATAGCATTTGCTTCATAAGCATTAGACGCTTTTGACAACAGCCTTTCATTGTTCCACGACCGTAATAATCGGCTTCTTTCCTGTTCCTGCTTTGCAATCTTTTCATTCAACATTTCCTGCTGCTGTTTTTTAACCTGCGCCCGTTTTTCCAGATATTCTTCCAAAAGCTCTTTTTGTCTATCTTTCTTGTTGCTTGTCTTTTTATAAAAACTGTTTTGTGAACGAGCAAAAAATTCCGATTGATTATTAACACCAGACCATGAATCGCCCCTATAATCTTTAGCAGTAGCTCCTACAGTGAGCACCATAGAAGCTTCCAACGGTGCAAAGGACGAAGTTAAGTCACGTTTAAGTGCTGATAATATCTTTTCCCTGTACTCCGGATCATCTTTCATATTCTTAAATGCTTCCTCTGATATGTTGATAGCCACATTGGTTATAGTTCTATTTCTGGGTATCTTATCAATTTCAGCATAAAATTCCTTTTTGAAAATCGCCATTTCTTCCGCTTCTGATAATTCCTTTGTATTGCCCGTTTCTCCCGTGCTGTTTACGCTCTTTGTACTTTTCGTTGTTGCAACATTGTTCTGATAATAACTCTGTCCTACTCCACTAATAGCCATTTTTAATCCTCCTTTATCAGCACTTTTTCATAATATCCGATAGTATGCTTGTTGCTGTTCCTTGTTTGTAATTTATACTTTTAAAGGCTACCAAAAACTTCTCTTTAGCCTGCTCCATTATTGATACTGCGGTTTTCTGATATTTTGTATCAAACATTTGAGCCTTATCTTGTGTTTTTACTTCATTTTGAGGGCTATTTCTACGGAAATACCATGAACTGTCTGCGTTTTCAAATGCTTTATTGGTTTGTTGACAGGTAATATATCCTTCTAAATTTGCCAGACGCATTTTAAAGGCTTCGTCCAATCCGGCTAAATCTTCGTCAAGTGTCAATGACCTTTTCCCCGTAAGTTCGTAGGAAACTTCACGATCTCCATTTTCATGTTCTTTTACGATTTCATTATAACGGGTTTCATATGTATCCATTATAGATTTCATCACATCTTCAACATTATAATTCCCGTCTTTTAATGTTAGGCTGCTAATATCCCGCATTGCGGTATAGTGTTCCCAAGCAACCTCATTTGTATTTTGTATTGTCAGTTCCCTGACATTGGTATAATCCGAATCGGGTTCAAATTTGCTTGCCATTTCCCGCAGCATATTTCTTCCTGCATCAGAAATAGAAAGATTTGCCGACTGCTTCACCATCTTTGAGATTGCTTCCCTAACAGTTGCTTTTCCCCGTATATAATTTGTAGTCGTTCCCAAATAATCATAATTATGTCCGACTCCATTAATAGCCATTTCCTAATTCTCCATTGTCATCAATTTTTTATATTGCCGCCCCTGCCCCCTTGCAATAAGTCCGGGCAGTCCGCAAAAGCAAAGGTTTATGCGCCTTGCGGAATATGAACAATTTCTCCTTATGCCTTTATATCAAAACTTGCCCCTGTCGGCGCAGATGTACCAGAAACCGCAGCTAAGAGGTTCTGCATAACACTTTTTACATCAGTGCCAGTAGCTGATATTGTAAACGTTTCATCTTCTGTCAGCTTCTCCAACTGCGCCTTTTTCTCTGCCCGTCTCTTAGCTGCCTTTTCTTCTGAGATTTTTCTTTCCTCACGCTTTTTCTATAATCTTTCTTTTTCTTTCTTTTCCGCATTCAATGTAGTTGAATTTTGTTTTGAACCACTGGTTCTTGTCATACCTCCGCAAGTAACAGAAGCATTCCCATCGGCATCTATTACAGTTGTAACACCATGTATCACTGCATTATCAGCTTTGGCTTGTGCAAGCATTCTATTCTGTCCCGGTACTGCACCAGTTAAATTAAACTCTACTTTCTTGGCAAATTCCGGATCATTTGCCATTTTCTTTAGACATTCGCTAGAAAGATTTATTACCACTTTATTTTCATTTCCACTCATAAGACTGCTACCCGTATTAAAAGTAATCTCCGGGAACTTTTTACACAGTTTCTCATAATATTCCTGCACTTTGTCCTTGCTGTTTGTCTTTACCTCCGTTGCTACATTAGTGTTTCACACTCTTCTACTTCGAGAATTAATTGCTTTTTCATATCCTGTCATAAAACTCGCTATATTAAACAATTCCACCGTGCTTATATTGCTGTTCCCGAAGCTTATCCAACGATTTTGCTCCATCCGGGCTATACAAATCCAATAATTCCAAAAAATTACCAGACTCCTTACACCCATTCAATATCATACGCATACTATCCGCATCTTTACCGAATAACATACCCAACAGACTCATATCATACTGATTTTGACTATCACTTAATACTCCCTGCTGATGTAAATCCTCCATAAAACCATAAGAACGAACCTCGGAACCTATTCGCATCGCCACATTATATAAATCCGGATCAACAGTATGAAGATAATTTAGGTAGCGTGTCTCAATATTTCTATTGGGCGTGCCGCTCATCATCCAATTTGCTATATCTTCCAAAGATGCACCTATGGCAGCATCATCAATCAAATGCATCTGCCATCTTCCGCTTTCAGTCTTTGTAAAGGTATATTTTCCATCTTCCGAATACAATGTATTTGACCATGAGTTTTTTGGAGCCGCCTGGTCTCTGACAAGCACTTCAAATGCATCCATTGCAACTCTGTCTGGGATACACTTTTTCTCATCTGTTGGTAATTCCATTTTCCCCAATGCTACTGCAGTTTGCACTAGTTCATAATCCGATATGTTTTCTCCATGATAAAAATAAGAATTTTGTTCTTTCAATTTATCAAATGATGCCGGTAGTTTTACTTCTGCCAACTGTTCTTTGGAAACCTCAGTCCAATCTTCTTTTTTCTTACTACCTGCGGTCTGCATCTGCACTCTCGGACCGTTTGTAATCTTTGTACCATATTTTGCATTTACCATATGTTCTGTTATTGTCACATGTGCAAACTGAAATAAACTCCTTTGGTTTCTTGTATTTCCGTAACCTTCAACTTTCACAGCATATGGAAATGATGACTTCGTATTCAAAACAGAGTAAGTACCTGTATAAAATGTATTTGCCGCTTGTATTCTCATAATATAACCTCCAATCCAAACAGAAACAGCGTCTATTTTCACATTCAATCCCTTGAAAACAGACGCCATCCTTAGCTCATAATATTTATCGACATTCATTCATTTTTCTTTACAGAATGGAACGAAACCTGAAATTTGGGCGTGCCTCTTACTATATCTGTAACCCTATAAGTTTTCGATACTCCTTTGCATTTTCACAATCTGATACAATTCCTGATTGCGCATCCAAGCAAAACGGTAACATCTGCCAATCCTCATTGCCACATGCTCCTACCAATAACAATTGTTCTAAATAAGTATTAAAATCTTTACCCAGTATATATCCATGTCCTTCACCATCGTCATGGCTAAGATATACCACAGACGGATTTATTTCACTCTCTTTCATATCAAATGCTATTGCATCACCATTAGGGACATTCATAAAACCCAATTTTGTGTTTCCCATTTGACTTATAAATATTTGCTTGCTTCTCTGATACTCAATTTATCCATCTTGTCTTTATGAGTTTCAACAAAATTTCTTACCCAATCCTGATTTGTCTTAGAATAATCTCTCAGACTCCAACCGATGGCTTTGTTGATAAAGAACTCTGAACTGCCAAAGTTATTCACTAATATTTTTTCAAGCAATTCCGTATTTGTTCGCTCTTTCCTACAAAGCTGGTGGTCAATAGCAATTCGGCGCACCCAAAAATCTTCATCTGTTGACCACTCCAACATTAGGTCATTTATTCGTTCATCTGTAAAAGCTATAATCTATGCCGAGATACCCCATCACATCGGATACACCTTCTGTCCATCTGGCATACTCCTCCTGAGAATATGCTACTGTGTGCATATTCCCACAAGCATTCCGCAACAGCGTAGACAGCGAACCCGCCATCTTCTGCGCTTTCATATATGCCTCTGTATCATAAGGATCATTACCGCCGGAAACCTCCACACCCTGTTGCTTTACCTTCAATATGTAACCGTCGTTTACAGCGATGCGCATGTCGGATGCAATATTGACGGAATTGCTCAGCCTGTTTAGAGAAGAACTATCTACCAGCTTAATCGGCGTTTTGAGCACCTATACCAAATCCTCTATGGGATTTAACAGATTCTGCATCGAACCATTGAAGACCTCCCTGTCCTTTATTGCTGTATTTTTCACATTTGATGTGAATTGTCTGGTATTCGGATTGATATAATAAGATTGATTATTTGAAATTTCCATTGTTTTCTCCTTTGGTTATGTTCTTCACAAGCTCTGCTTCCATCATAATATTTGCATCATAAGCATTGGAAGCCTTTGCCATCTGCCTCTCACTGTTCCATGACTGAGTCTGTCTACTTCTTTCCAGTTCCATCTTTGCAATTTTTTTATTTAACATTTCCAGCTGCTGTTTCTTAGCCTGCGCCCGCTTTTCCAAATATTCTTCCAGCAGTTCCTTCTGCCTTGCCTTTTTCTGCCGTCCGGCATCAGTTCCCTTTGCGGAGGAACTCCCGGAATAACCGTCATTCTCCTTCATGCCCTGCGTATAGCCGTAACATTTCTCATATGTGTCATCTATATGCATATATGATATTTGTGGAATATAGTTTCCAAAATTAACTGCCTTATTCTTCGCTAAAGCGTCTAATATTTTCTTCTCATATTCCGGATCAGTCTGCATTCTTTTATAAGCGGCATCCGTAATATCTATAATATCATTTCTATTCCGCTGCGATGGATGTGTATATAATGAATTCATCTTTTCATTAAAATACTCCTTGTATTCCTCCAAGGTCATATCTTCCGAGGAAACCTGACTTTTGTCTGTGACCTTTTCCGCAGATCCCGCTTGTTTTTCCTCCTTCCTCAAACCCATGTAACTCTTTGCTGTTTCATAATAACTGCCATAAACTGAACCTACATCCATTACTACATTCTCCTTCCTTTTTCATATTTTTTTATTTTATTTCCTTCTGCTGCAGCATTACTGTGACTTTAAACACATCGTTTTTTATTTTGATATCCATATCTCCAAGATAATGGTCTGCCACATTCTTTACATTTTTTAACCCTATTCCATGCTCCATCAAGATATCCGGCAGATCGCTCTGTTTCGTTGTCATCGGGACGATACCTCCATCTTCCCATATCACTTTCCCATCAAAGCTGTTTTCCACTTCAATCAGTAGGAAATGATTCTTTTTCTTTAAAGTCAGATTGATATATCGCTGTTCCTGCTCCAGTTTCTCGCAGGCTTCTATGGCATTGTCTAAAAGGTTATTCAGAATGATACCTATATCAAATGCAGAAATTGTGTCTGTTTCCCCCAAGTTAAATTTTACTTGAAACGAAATACCTGCATTTTCCGCTTTCTGGTATTTATCATTGATAATCACATCTGTGACCGCATTTCCTGTATTGAATTTATAGTCCATAGTCTGTATGGTTTCATCCAGTTTTTCGATATAATTCTCTACTTCATCATATTTCTCACTTGCCACCAGCCCTTTTATATTTGTCATATGGTTTTTCATCTCATGCCTTACTCTGCGAATGCTCCCGTAGAAGTTCTCTGCTTCTTCCAGTCTCTGCTTCATGGCTTTGACCTGTTGTTCTTCCACAAAATGTTTCTGCCGTTCTTTTTGAAGCTTCCTGTAATTCTGGTAGATGTATATTGCCGAAATTTCCCCCACATAGATAAGAACCGCAATTATCGGTAATTTCCACAACATTTCCTGCTTGTCATCATACAACAGAAAAACTCCACCCTCGATTTGCACTACGGAAAGGTCTACGCTTATTCCTACAATCATACTCCCTACAATATTCAGTACTGAAAGGAATATCGTTTCCTGCCATCTCAGCATAAACGGTTTCTTTACGATTTTTATCACGACACCTGTCATAATCAGTAATACCAACGTGTACGATAAAAGCAGGATGCCCATACCTATCGCCATACCCAGATAAACCCGAAATGTATATTCCTCACTCAGAACATCCAACCCTCTAAATATGCTCTCCACTGTACATTGATAAATACTGTCTGCAATCAAATAACTTAACGCATGAAAATTGTAAAACAGCAGCAGTATGAATACCGCCTTTTCCAAATGTTTTTGGTATTTGCAAAAACAATATCCCAACACAATGACAGCGGACATTGTATATCGTATTACCCCCGGCTTTTCCAGCCATAGCCCCATGCAGATATTCATCACTGCCAATATTCCTGCAACAATCCATATCCCTTTCTCCCACCGAAAAAATACATTCCACAATACCAGAAAAAGAACGATTTGCAGAATAATAGGATAGATTTCAAAAAGCTTGCGAATGATTTCATATGTAACCTGACTCAATTATCTTTCCTCCGAAATGTATTCCAAATAACGCTTTACAAAGTCCTGATATTTATACTTGGATATCAGCAGACTGTCCCCGTTTCTCATTTTCACCTCTGTCCGGTCATATCGTTCCACATATTTTATGTTAACCAGATACCCTTTGTGTATACGGAAAAAATCCGGCTTAAGCTCGCTTTCCAGTGAGCTGATCTTGTCATAATATTCAATTTTTTCATGCCGCAAATACAAGGTCACTTTTCGATTACTGCTTTCAATATAGTAAATATCATCTGCTGAAACACTTCTTGTTCTATTTCCATTCCGAACTAATACTTCTTTTGGTTTTTCCTTTTTCTTTGCCATCAAATATTGATACTCCCGTATGGTCTGTGCAAAAACCTGCTCAAAATTGCTTTCCATCTGGCTCCTGAGCTGCTTTGCCACAGTCATTCCATCCTCATCTCCCATAGAGATATCCAGAAAAAGTATGTCTATTTCTTCTGCATTTGTCTCATCCTGAAACTCCAATAATTCCTTGCCCGATGAAAACTCTGTTATCTTACAAAAAGTTTCCTGCTTCTGTATCAGCTTGCGTATGTAAATGCGTATATTTTCCTCATCATCGCAAATTGCTATGTTCAACTGTTCCACCTCATTTTCATGGCTCATTATCAAATATGGATAACATCATCTATTGTTCATTTATATTATCGGCAGATTTCTTTCTTTAAATTCGGAAATGTTGTGACTGGACTTCTGAATGTTGCGACTAGACTCTAATCTTCCCGACAATTATCATCTGAATTGATTTTCTCCATCCGTAACCTTGCCTGTTCCCTTTGTTCGTCACTTAACCTTCTCGGCTTACGATAACCACATAACAGGAAAAAGCAGATAGATTGCTACCTGCTCTTTAAGTACCGCCTCCAGCTTTCTTCATTCCGCACGACTTCTTTTGCTGTTTCCTCTGCCAGTGCGGAAATCAATTTATATTTTCTCATGGTAAACCTCCATTCTTAATTGATTTTTGGCAACAAAAAAGGTGGCTATGGTTCGTGCATGAGCCATTGCCACCAGTGACGGTTTACTATATTCAATTTTATCTGCTCCTTTCTGATTTCGGTAAAAAAATAGCGGCAAAACTATAATAGCCTTACCGCCTGTGATATTACTGTATATTCTCCTGCCAATATCAATTGTCGAAATAGTCATCACTTTTGGACAGATTCTTGAACATATTCATAATCATATCGTAGGACAAAGATGATGTATCAACAAACAATTCCTTCCCATCTTTTGATTTGATTGCAGAAAAATAGCTACACTTTGCCCTAATGATTCTATGCGACTGATTTAACAATCCTACTACCTTCTTTTGTATATTTAATGCCATTAACAGTAAAATCTTTAGATGCATCAATGCCGAAATAACTTAACACTTCTTCAACATTTTCATTCCATCGAGCAATTCCTGATGAATCTGTTCCCACATGATTCATTTGACCACTTGCATTTCTAAGAAGTGTTGCTAAAGCCCCAGCCATGTCAGAAGCTTCCTGACTTTCTTTCTGATTATCCCAATTTGTTACTCCGGATACTTCGACACCTTTTTCTCGAACAGTCAATGTAAATCCACCCGGAACTTTTATACTCGCACCTAACGCAATATCAATAGAATTATTTGCTCTATTAATTTGTGTACGTCCTGCAAGTTTTATTGGTTGCTTGACTATAGAAGCTATATCATCCACAGGATCCAGCTTCGATGCGTATTTCAACGCCTTCTCTTTATTAATATACATATTGTTTTCGTCACCAACAAGAATATTTGTAATTTCCTCTAAATTATCAATGAACTTCTTATAAAAAGTTTTTTCCTGTTCAATATACTCTCTGGCATTCTCTCCACGCTCACTTATTGGCGTTAAGGGATTCTCCAAATCCTGCAAGATCTCCTTTGCTGCCTGCAGTGCAGATGTCAGAGAATTGCCAAATACATTTTGATAATCCCCTACTCCATTTTCTCGATTTATCACCTGACGCACCAAAAGTTGAGAAATATGATTCATCTTACCGCCTTCAAGATATCCTGTTTCTTTTGCTGCATTCATCCATGCATTCTTTACAATTAGTGGCGCATCTGGAGCTGCTTTATCAAATACTTCTGCATGCGCTGCAAATATGCTATCTGCATCCATGTCACTGCCCAAAAATTCTTCCCAGAAATCTTTAGATCCGCTAAAAATCAAATTTGCATCTTTTTCAAATCTACCGATAAAATCCTGTACTTTCTTTGCATCATTAGGATTTGTATATTTTATTTCCCAACTATCTATGATCTTACCATTTTGACATCTGGTACTGACAATTCCATCTTCTCCAAAGGAAGTAATCGTCCAAACCTTTTCTTTATTTTCATCCTCCTCTACAGAAGCACACTCTGTACCTGTATCTGTTTGTGAAACACCTACTGTTGTAGTGCCGGTCAGCTGTACTTCCTCAAATCTACTCAAAGCCTTATTCTCCATCTCCTGAGCCTCTTTTGCTGTGCGAAGTACTGTCTGATCATCGGTTTTTAGATTCTTTGTCCAATTCTTTTCGTGTTTCACAACATCTTCTGTCTGGCTTTCTGCATCAGCTTCAGATATACCACCGAAACCATTTGCAGCTGCACTAAGTGCTGCCGCTGAAGCCGCAGTTGCTCTCATACCTGAATCAGCCTCTAAAGCTGCTTTCTGAGCGGCTTCATCTTGTATTTCTTTCAGCTGTCTTAGGCGTTCCTTAAATGCGTCGATATATTCATCTACACCTTCAAGCATTTTATCCCATTCTTCATCTGTCATTTCACGCCAGTCTTTTTCTTCTTTGAGTTCCTGTGCTGACAGCTGATTGTCATCACGAAATTTCTGAACTGCTTCACTAAATAAATCTCTGCTGCTTACCTTTGTGTTCCACTTTTCTAAATATGATAAAAGCTTTCCACATTCCACTGATTGCGAATATGTCTCTGTCATACCTGAAAATGTCTGTTTTGCATTGTCAATAATTGCAAACCAGTCCTGTTTTTTATCCCAGAAAGCCCGTTCATCATAAATGCCAGAGCAAACTCCATCATATTCTGACTGCGATGCATATGCCTTCATCTTTGAATAGGAAGCTATACCATGTTTTTCAATCATACCCACATCTTCCATATAAGACATCAGAGCAAACATTTCTAACTCTGTCGCATTATTTGGATCTACATCATTAACACGAACCTCATAATCACCCACTTTAATTATTGGTTCAGCTGTTGTAGAAGAATCAGCATATTTTGCTAACAATCCTGTATTCCCTGCTGTTGTAACACCAATTGTTTTTCCATTGTTAGACGATGTAGTCTCTTGTGTTGCAGAACCCATTGTTGTAAACTTTGAAGCTGAATCGTTTGAACTGTTCTTACGATAGCCAGCACGATAAAAATCGGTACTGTATCCTACTGCTCCTATGTTCATTTTTACTCCTTTCCGCAGTTGCTCTGTCAGTCACAACCGCACCGCTCTCCAGAAAGGTCCGAGCTGTATAATAAAATAAAAAGGCACTGCATCTCAAATTCAATCCTTTGAAAAACAATGCCATCCTTGTACACATTTTATCGGCATATTAATTAAAATGCTTTATATATAACAAATTATAACCCAAATCTATCTTATCCAAATCTAACCCAAATCCAATTGTCATTACCGAATCATCTGTATACCCAGATGCATCAATAAACAATGGATCGAAATCCTTTATCTTTTTTCCGCGGTCGAACTCATAAGGGCTTCCGACAATGTCGCTCTTTCATTTATCTTCATACTCCACGAATGACCATGCCTGCATTTCCACAACGCTCTCTTTGCGGAAGTTCGTGATACTTCTGTCGGCTTTAGTTTATTCTGTTCATAATCCCATTCGCTAAGAAGCGGTCTGTCCGTTGTCGCCAAATCATTATATCCGGCAAGGACTTCTCTCTCCGCACAAACAGGGCATGCCTTTGTGTGCTCCATATTAATCTCCTTTCGCTATTTCAGTTGTTCCTATGTAGAGTAGGCGGATGAAAATTTCATCCGCCCCTCATCAAACCGTGCATGAGGT
>ENA-OWZO01000277-OWZO01000277.1-human-gut-metagenome-genome-assembly--contig:-NODE-277-length-34972-cov-28.176848_pt1 | contig 34972 bp, 46 predicted proteins | sample MGYA00249260_ERZ652115 | MGnify/ENA primary metagenome ERZ652115 (study PRJEB26925, sample SAMN05827127) | human gut metagenome | biome: ENVO:2100002; feature: ENVO:00000062; material: ENVO:00002003...
CAAATAATTGACATAAAAAAAGGAATGCTTTCACATTCCGACAAATTCCTTAATATAATTATAACAGGAGTGTGGGAGCATGGCTAGTAAAACAATAGAAAAAGATAAAACATTTTCAGATGCAGAAGGTAAGTTATACAATTATAATTCTATGAAAATAGAATTAAACAGTCTAAAAATAGATTTAGAATATTTAGAGATAGATTACAAGGGATGCAAAGCTATTAGCTATGCTGACGAAAGAACAGGACAAACAAATAACATAAGCAATACAGTTGAAAATGAAGTACTTGCAAAAGAGAGACAGATAATAGAAATAGAAAATAAGATACATAAAAAAGAGAGACAAATTAGAAAAATAGAAAATGCACTAGAGCTGCTAAAAGAAGAAGAGAAAAGACTTGTTAGTTTTAGATATTTCTCTAATAGAAAAAAAGCACCAAGCTGGTTAGATGTAGGGGAAGAAATAGGATATAGTGATAAAAAATGTAGAGTTATGAGGAATGACATAATAAATAAAATAAAATTACTTATATGATTTCCGTAAAAGTTCCGTAAAGTTACCTCATAATTTCCGTAAAAGTTCCTTTTTTGGACAGAAAACTATAGTATATTTGTATTATAGGAAAATATAAAGGTTGTTTTCTTTACAAACTCTTATTGAATGTCAGATAGCCTGGTAACCTATTTGACTAGTATAATTGCTACAGTTTTTTTAAAACATTGGTTTTTTCTTGGCACAGACTTGTGTCCTCCCTAAGTATTAAGTATATAATTAACAACTTAGTTATGACAGGAAATGGCTGAGGGTGAAACCTCAGCAACGTGCAAGTAATGGAAATCGCCCCCAACGATGTAGGTTCGAATCCTACAACTTGCTAATCGTTAAATGTAATTACTATCATACAACAACAGAAACAGATTTTAATCTCATACTCAATTTGAAAAAGAGCCCTTCATGGGCTCCTTTTGTTGTGCAAAGAAAGAGTTGATCTAAATGAGTAGAAAAATATTTCAAAGAAAAGAGTATTCAATTTATAGATGTAGTGACGGATTTGTTGTACATAATACAAACAAGAAATTTGAAAACGGACATACACATGTAAATAATTTTTATAAAGCTAAGATGCTGGTTATTATGGCTATAAAAAGAGAGATAGACGATAAGCTAAGTAAAAGAGATATAGAAAGTCTTATTAGATTAACAAATGATAATAGATATAGAAATAAATTATTAGAATTAGAAAGGAGTGGTATTAAGTGAAACTAAAATATAACGAAAATGGTAAAGTATCTGAAATACATTGGACTAAAGAAGAATTTAATATAGTGCTTGATGCATTAGCAATTATGATAACAGAAGAAAAAATAGAATTGCATAGAATAAAAGCAGCTACTTTATTATTAAAACATTACCTTCCTGGATGGAGAAATTTATTAAAAGATGATTTATTAGTTAAAGATAGAAATGACCCAAGAGTAAGAGAATGGAAGAAAGCTGTTTTTAAAAGAGATGAGTATAAATGTGTAAAATGCGGAGAGATAGAAAATTTACAAGCACATCATATCATACATTGGGCAGATTATTATAAAGGTAGAGTTGATATAAATAATGGTATAACACTATGCAGCAAATGCCATGCTAAAGAGCATGAAGGAGAGCAGTGTGAAAAGTTAATTATGTCCAGAATAGAATGACAAGGAGGTGGCATTGTGGGATTAACTATAAAACAAAAAGCTTTTGCAGAATATTATATTAAGTTAGGCAATGCTACTGAATCATATATTAAAGCTGGGTATAAAGCAAGTAAAAGAGAGGTAGCAGAAGCTAATGCAAGAAAGTTACTCGGAAAAGACTCGGTAAAAAAATATATAAAAGAAAAAATGGAGGAGATAAGCAATAATAGAATTGCAGATGCAACGGAAATTTTAGAATACCTAACAAAAGGTATACGACAGGAATTAGAAGAAGAAGTGGTGGTTATGGTAAATAAAGGTGATTTTATAAGCGAGCCAAAAATAGTTAAGAAAAAGATATCCATAAAAGATTCCAATAAATGCGCTGAGCTTCTTGGTAAAAGATATTCACTTTATGAAGGTGAAAAAGAATCAGAAGATAAAAACCTAACAATAACAATCAATAAGGCAAGTGAAAAAAATGGAAATTAATATAACTTGCAATGATCACTTTGAAGATTTTGTTTTAGATTGGAATTATAAATTTTATTTTCTTGTTGGTGGTTATGGTAGCTCTAAAAGTTATCATGTGGTCCAAAAGCTGCATCTAAAATTATTACAAGAAAAGAGATTAGCATTAGTTGTAAGGGAAGTATATGACACTATACGAGATAGCTGCTTTTCACTTTTACAAGATGTAGCAGTAGATATGGGGATATACGATATGCTTAAATTTAAGACATCGCCAATGCAAGTAACATATCCTAATGGAAGCAAGATAATTTTTAAAGGTATGGATAAACCGGCTAAATTAAAATCCATCAATGGTGTATCTATTATATGGGTTGAAGAATGTTCCGAGGTTAAATATGAGGGCTTTAAAGAACTTTTAGGACGTTTAAGACATCCTACACTCAGTAATCACATTATACTTAGTGAAAACCCTATAGAAAAGGCTAACTGGACTTATAAGCATTTTTTTATTGATGAAGAAAATAATAAGAAAATACTTGATGATGAAAAACTTTATATTGAAAGAATTATCAAGACAAATAATACATACTATCATCATTCCATTTGCGATGACAATTATTTTCTACCTCAGGACTATATAAAAGAGCTTGATAACATGAAAGAATACGACCCAGATTTATATAGAGTAGCTAGACAAGGTAGATTTGGTATAAATGGTACTAAAGTATTACCGCAATTTGAAATGATGGACCACGATTTAGTTATGGCCAAAGTAGGTTCTATACCTTCTAGATTTTATAGAGCTGGTATGGACTTTGGATTTGAAACTTCATACAATGCATTAGTTAGAATTGCTATAGATGATGTGAATAAAGATTTGTATATTTACTGGGAATATTATAAAAATCATATGACAGATGATAAGACTGCTAAAGAAATAGATGAATTTAGAGTAAATAAAGAGTTAATAAGAGCAGATAGTGCTTAATGGTTAGGCACTTAACCTGGTTAATTGCTGGAAACCCCTAAAGCTTTAGATACCAAAGAGTAAAAATTCTAAAGATGCTACAATGGGCAATCAGCAGCTAAGATTTATTTAAGTAAAGAATTAGATAAATTTATACTTAATAAATAAAGTTCAACGACTAGCGAAATCATTTTATCTTAAATAGATAGAATAAGAAAGTAGGGTACACTCAAGTGAGTGGAAAAGCCAGGCAATAATTAAGACTGAGAGGTCTTTTTTATTGAAGATATAGTCTAGACTTATGTGAGAGCATAAGAAGTTCATAAGAGAACTGCATAAGATTAACGACCTTATGTGAATGAAATAGGAACCCAAGACAATTAGATTTTATCAGCAAGAAGGTTTTAAAATGGTTGGAGCTAAGAAATATCAAGGCTCTAGGCTTCAAAATACTAAAAAAGTAAAAAGATTTAAGCATATATATTGCTCAACTAAATGTGTTAATGTAAAAAAGGAATTGAAGGATCTAACATATAAGCAAAATGAAAAAGGTGAGAATATATATGATGAATTTAACATAGACCCTCATACTTTGAGTGCTATTTGGTATGCATTAGATGGTTATGAGGTTGCAGATTATAAAAGACATTATCACAGTAGATAGAAAGGAGGAAACAAGATGCTTAATAGTTATCAAGAGTTTGTTACTGCTGAACTTACTGGATTGTATGGCTCGGCAGTATTACAAGAAATGAACGATATACTAAGACTGTATGACATATACGAAGGTCGAGAAAACTTTATAGACAAGTCAGAAGAAAAAGATTATACACAGACAGAAAAAAGAACAAATCTGATTAAGAAGCTTATAAAAGAAGAATCTAGATTTTTATTCGGTAAGACTCCAGAGTTATACATTCAACCTAAAAATGATACAGATGCTGATAAAGATAAAGCTGAAGAAATAAATCTTTATTTAAATAAAATATTAAAAGATAATCTATTCTCAGAAAAACTTGTAAAAGGTGCTAGAGATTGCTTTATCGGTAAAAGAGCTGCTATTAAATTATATGCTAACCAAGATACAAAAGAGATTAGGATAATGTTTTTACCTTCACTAGAGTTTATATATGAAAGTGATGAGGAAAATCCTAACGAACTTAAAAAGATAATATTCTTCTATCAGACAAATAAGGAAGTTGAAAAAGATAAACAACGTATTTGGAAGCAAAAGTATGAAATGATAGATGGTAGATGTATTCTTAACGAAGGCATCTACAATGGTAATGGGATATTAATAGAGCCTATAAACGTAGATGTAGACTTACAATTAAGCGGTATTCCTTGTTATGTGGTAATAAACGATGGACTAAGTGGAGACCCGTTCGGAGAATCTGATGTAAAAGAGCTTCTAGACAATCAAATTCAATACAATAGACTATCCTCAGAAGATGTAGACACACTTAGAAAAGGTATGGATAGGATTATTTATGGTGTCGACATAGACCCAGAAGCATCTGAAAAATTTCAACTAAAGCCTGGAGCATTTTGGGACGTACCAACAGACCCTACAGCAGAAGGGAAACAAGCTACACTAGGTACAATACCGACAGACTTTGGTTATGGAGACAAGATAGAAAACTCATTAAAACGTATTAAGTCAGATATGTACGAGATGCTAAATATACCAATGCTATCAAATGACGAGCTAAAAGGCATGATGACATCAGGCAAAACTATGAAAGCACTGTATTGGCAACTTATTACTAGATGTGAAGAGAAGATGATGGCATGGCGACCAGCTTTAGAGTGGTTAATAAGAGCAATACTTGAAATTACAGAAGTATATCAAATAGAAAAATTACCGCAACTTGATTATACTGTTACAGTAGAAAATAACTACCCTTTACAGGAAGATGAAGACGAAGAAAAGACATTAGATTTACAGCAAGTGAATGCACAGGCTATGTCTAGAAAAACATTTATAAAAAAATGGCAAGGTGTTACAGATGATGTGGCCGATGCTGAAATAAGACAAATAGCACTTGAAAGAGAAATGCTAGAAGAAAGTTATGTATCGGGAATGAGTGATCCAGTTGAATAATTTTTTCAGACAAAAGAACAAAACAGAAAAATTAATGACTAGAGAAATAAAAAAAGCATATAAAAGAGTAGCAAATAATCTAATTAAAAGATTAGCTCTAGTTAATCCAGATACTATGACATATGACTATCTAAGACAAACTGCTAAATATCTAGAAAAGGAATATAAGAAGCTTAATAAAAGACTTAATAAAGATATAGAAAAGGCTATTATAAGCACCGTAGAAGGCTATACACAAAGCCAAGTAGAGTTTTACAGTGATTTATGCAAACCTCTATCTAGTAGCTTTGAAGATATGTTTATTAAAGTGAATAAGCAAGTTTTAGACAATGTTATTACAGGCAAAATGTATGGAGATAACATAAAACTTTCTGACAGACTTTGGAGTAGTCATAAAAAGACTGTAAAAACAATAAACGATATACTTACAGATGGATTTATTAGTGGAAAAGGCAGTAAAGAGATAGCAAAAGACTTAGAAGCTTATGTTAATCCAGATTATAAAAAGGAATACGAAAAGTTTACTATTCATCCTAAGAGTAAAAACAAAGTTGAATTTAATTCATATAGATTAGCAAATACTTATATAAATCACGCTTATCAGACGGCTACCATAGAAAGTGCTAAGTATAATCCATTTGTAGAAAAAGTTGAATGGTTAAGTGGAACAGACGATAATGTATGCGATTTATGTAAAGAACGAAACGGAAAGAAATTCGATAAAAATAAAGTACCTTTAGACCATCCACTTGGCAGATGCACACTATTACCAGTCATAGAAGATGACTTAGAGGATATAGCTAGAGAGTTAAAAGGCTGGGCTAATGGTGGTAAAAATGAAAAACTTGATAAATGGTTTGAAGCATGAGAGGTTAAAAGATGAAAAAAGTATTCATAAGTCAACCAATGAGAGGATTAACCGATGAAGAAATATTAGAAAAAAGAAGTGAAATAAAAAAAGATATAGAAACCAAAATAAACGAAGAAATAGAATTTATAGATTCGTTTTTACAAGATTATCCTGGAGAAATTAATAAACATATACCAGTTTGGTACTTAGGTAAATCAATACAACTATTATCTCAAGCAGATATGATATATCTCGGAGAAGGTTGGGATAAAGCAAGAGGATGTAAAATAGAATATGAAATAGCAAAAGCATACGGAATAAATATAATAGGTTGTTAGGAGGATAATATGGATAGACAAGAAGTTATAAATATATTTGCTCAAGAAATGGCTAAAACACAAAAGAAAGCAGATAAATTTTATTATAAACAAAATGACAAAGATATGGCTGCTTATTGTACAGACCATGCATTAGTTATAAAAGATTTAGCTGTTAAACTTGGTATATGTGACGAAGTTTACATAGAAGCTTATAAAATATATGATTTTAGAAATTCAGGTAAAACAGGATATACATTAAAAGATGGGAAAATAGTTAAGCTATAGAATTGAAGGAGCAACATGAAAGATTTATTACTTAAAATAGGAGTAAGAATGGGCTGGGTTATAAGTCCAAACATCTTATTTAATTTAGCAACATATGGTGAAAACTCACCTTATTACAAAAGATATTATAAGAAATACCTAAAAAGAGATAAAAGGAGAAATTTATGAACGAACAACAATTTTTAGATTGGTGTAAAGATGAAGTTGTAAAATATACTAATAATCACTTAGATAAATCAGATAACAAGCAAATAACAAAAGATGACGTATTTATGGTTTGGTGTTGCAAAACACTCCAAAATAATAAAGCATTATTAAGTACAACTTTATTCGACGGAATGTATTATGAATGTACATATAACGGAGATAAAAAAGAAATGTACTTTGATGCTTATAAGAAATGGGAGAATAAAAAGATTGTGAGATAATATTTTTATGGATGATAAATCAATAAAAGAATTAATAAAAATATTAGAAAAAATAAGTAATAGACTATGGTGGATAGCACTTTGGTTAGCACTTACATATTTTGGCCTGTAAAGGCTTATTTTTATGCCTTTTTATAGTTTGTAGGCGTAAAAGAATAAACTAAAAACTATATTCAAGAAACGGACTTGTAAAAAGTGTAAATATAGGAGGAAATATGGAATTTAAAGAATTATTAAAAGCACAAAGCTTAACAGATGAACAAATAAATAACATTACTGCAAAGATGAAAGAAGAAAAAATATATACTACATCTTTAGAAAATGCAGATGAAAGATATACGAAATTAAAAGGTCAAAAGGCTGATTTAGATGAACAAATAAAAGCTGCAAATACAACTATAACAGAGTTGAAGAAAAATAATAAAGACAATGAAGCATTGCAACAAACAATACAAGATCATGAAGCTACAATAGAAAATCTGAAAAAAGAATCAGCACAAAAGGATTTTAATTATGCATTAGACAGTGTATTAAAAGACAATAAATGTAAGAATGCTAAGGCTTTAAAAGCTTTACTTGATTTAGACAATATAAAATTTAATGAAGGTAAATTAGAAGGCTTAGAAGGACAATTAACTGCATTGAAGGAAAGCGATGGATATTTATTTGATACATCAAATCCAGCTCCAGGTAATACTGGGGGAACAGGTAATCATCCACGAGTTGGTGATGGAGCAATAACAAAAGAACAATTTAATAAGATGACTTATAAAGAAAGAGTAGATTTATTCAACTCTAATAAAGAACTGTATAATCAATTAAAATAATAGGAAGGTGATAATATGGCAACAACAAAAATTGCAGATTTAATAAATCCAGAAGTAATGGCAGATATGATTTCGGCTAAAATAGAGAAAAAGTTAGTGGTTACACCATTTGCTAAAATAGATACTACATTAGTAGGGCAACCAGGAAATACTATAACAGTTCCACAATATGCGTAAACTATATGCGCCTTTACATAGTGATATGTATTGCAAACCCTTTTAATTGCTGGAAACTCCTAAAGAGTTCATCTCACTTTAGGACAATCAGCAGCGAAGATTCATTAAATATATAACAATTCCTATTTATTGATATATTGTCAAATTTATGATAAAATATAAATAGAGGTGATAATATGTCAAGGAGAAAAACTACAGAAGAATTTAAAAATGAAGTATATGACAAATTTGGAGACTCTATAGAAATTTTAGGTGAATACAAGACAAACAGAGATAAAATATTAGTTAAGTTTAAAGAATGCGGACACGAAGGGTATAAAGCACCTTCTAAGATATTAGCTGGGCAAAGATGTGCTAAATGCGCTGGTAAAAGAATAGCTAAATCTAAAACTAAAACAACAGAACAATTTAAAAAAGACTTAACTAAAAACAACATTAACTATATAGAAGTTATTAGTGAGTATAAAGGAGTAAAGTATAAAATAGAAGTATTGAATAAAAAGTGTAACCATGTATATAGTGCGTTACCTGGCAATATTTTAAGAGGTGCTGGATGCCCTGTATGCCATGGGTTTAAAGATACTAATAAATTTATTGAACAAATAAATCATAAATATCCTGAAGAATATGAAATAATAGGAGAATATATAAATAACAAAACTCCTATATTAGTAAGACATAAATGCGGTTATGAATGGGAAGTAATACCAAAAGATTTAATGAGAGATATAAGATGTCCTAAATGCATAATGTCAAAAGGAGAATTATTTATAAGTAAATATTTAGAAGAAAATAAAATAGATTTTAAACCTCAGTATAGATTTAAAGAATGTAGAGATGTGCTAGAATTACCTTTCGATTTTATGGTTAATATAAAAGGGCAATTAAAGCTAATTGAATTTGATGGTAGCCAACATTTTGGCGAAAAATCTTCTAAATATCGAACTCCAAAAGTAAAAATACATGATGAAATAAAAAATAAATTTTGCAAAGATAATAATATTCCTTTATTAAGAATACCTTATTGGTGGTTAAGAAATGATAGAATTATCAAGGAATTAGATAAATTTATATTTAATGAATAACGTTCAACGACTAGCCGAAAGGCGTACACCCAAGTGGGTGGAAATGGAGGGCAACTCAAGGAGTTGATGATATAGTCTAATCTATATAGTAATATATAGCAGTTCATAAGAGAACGATACAAGATTAACGACCTTGTATGAATGTAAATGATATAGGAGATGCAGTAGATGTAGCAGAAGGTGTTGCAGCAGAAACAGTAAAATTAACTACTACTTCAACAACTGCTACAGTAAAAAAAGCAATGAAAGCAGTAGAACTTACAGATGAAGCTGTGTTAAGTGGATATGGTAATCCTGTAGGAGAAACAAATAATCAAATAGCAAAATCAATAGCTTCTAAAGTAGATAATGATGCAATAGATGCTTTATTTAATGCACAATTAATTTATGATGGTTCAAGCGGAACTATAAATTATGACGGAATAGTTGATGCAGTAGATGTATTTGATGAAGAGTTAAATACAGAAAAAGTTATGTTTGTAAATCCTAAACAGGTTACACAATTAAGAAAAGATGCTAATTTTATATCTGCTGACAAATATACTGGTCAAGTAGTTATGAATGGAGAAATAGGTAAAATAGCTAATTGTAGAATTGTAGCAACTAAAAAAGCTAAATTAGTAAATGAATGGTATTCTTTCTGTGAAAGTGGAACATCTAATGCAGTACAAGTAACAACTAGTAACTTATCAACAATACAAGAAACATTACCAAATGCAAAAGAAAATGATTATGTATTAAAATCAACTACTCCAGTATACTTTAATCCAATTATAAAACTTAATAATGATGCTGAAACAGAAGAAGATACTGCTGCTTTAACTGTATATTTAAAAAGAGATACAAATGTAGAAACAGATAGAGTATCTTTAGCAAGAAAAACTGATATATCTGCTGACAAACACTATACTGCAGTCTTATCAAATGCAGCTAAAGTTGTTTTAGCTAAATTTAAATCTAAAAAATAATAGGACGTGATTTAGATGGATGATTTAGAAATGCTAAAGCTAATTTTAAGGGAGAGTGATTCTCCCTTTTTTAGCGATGAACAACTCCAATTTTACGCAGAAAAAAATAACTATGACATAAATAAAACTGCTTATGAATGCCTTCTAGCCAAAGCAGAAGATGATAGTATTGCCTTACCAGGGGGATTAAGCTTGCCGAACAATAAAGAATACTGGTTAAGGCTTGCTAAAAAATACAGACCGAATGGAAGTAAGATCTTATGATAAATAAAGAAAAAATCAAATCGAAAGTTGAAAAAGCAATAAAAAAGCTCCCTTCTTTAGGAGTGGTTAAGCGAGCTTACACAAATGATTTTGGAGAAAAGTCAGACTTACTTGAATTAGTATGTGAAATAGAAGGCTTATATCATGAATCAAATAATCAGTATGGCCAAAGTATAACATTGCAAAATAAAGCAGAGGTAATAAAAGAAAAAAGTATATATTTTTTAGTTGTATACGATGAGACTGCGAAGCTTATACAGAAAGATGACTATATATATATAAATGGCTATAAATATCAAATTAAAGATATTGGAAATGTAAATAAAATGGATATTTATGCGGATATGAGATTACAAGAGGTGAGCTACGATGAGTAATTTTAGCATGAATATTGACGAGTTAATGGATATGTTAGAACAAAAAAGAAATAGAACAAAAGCAGCGCTTGAAATATATGCTAATAGCTCAGCTACAAAACTTCAAAATCACGCAAGAGTAAATAAACCTTGGACAGATAGGACACATGATGCTAGAAATAGACTTAATGCATCATGGGAATGGAAAAACGAGAATGTATTAAGTATTGCATTATCACACGGAGTTAATTATGGGATATATCTAGAAAAAGGAACATCACCACATGTTATAACAGGGAATCCTTGGTTGTATTGGCAAGGAGCTAGTCATCCTGTTAAAAAAGTCAATCACCCTGGTACAAGACCTTATCCAATTATAATGCCAACAATAAATGAAATAGGTCCACAGGTTATGTCTGGACTAAGTATACTTCTAAGGTAGGTGAGGTTAATGTTTCAGGATTTATATAGATTTCTTAGAACTGGCGGATTAAAAGTGTACTCACTTGGACAACAGGATAAAATTTGCACAGACCCATTTGTATTGATTTATGAAGCTGGAACAGAAGATACTTCAAGTAGTAAGAATCTAAAAAAAGAAAGCATAGAGTTATGGGTATTTTATCCTTTTAATGAATACTCAAAGGTTGAGGATTATATAAAACAAGTTGAAAATACAATAAAAAAATTCGGCAAACTAAGAAAAAATTATGATAAGTATGCAATAGAAATTGATAATGATATGAAAGCATATTATACAAAACTTTCGTATTTCAGATATGTATATAGAGAAGGAGGTAGATAAATATGGCAGCTACAGTAAAAAAGATAAATCAAATGCCACTATCAGATGTATCATTGGTTAGAGTTGTAACTGAAACTGATATTTTTAGTTTCAAAACTTCTGATGAAATTTCAACAGAAGAAGTGGTTTCAGAAGGCGAAGAACAAACTCTTAAGCTAAAGGGTGAAATATATGCAAATAGAGAAGCTAAAGATACTGTACTTGGTTATGACTTAACTTGCAAAGACAATGTAATGTGTCCTGAGCTTCTTAAAGTTATTCAAGGAGGTACTATCGAATACGATACAGATGGAAAAACTTTTAAAAAATATACAGCGCCACCAGTAGGACAAAATGCATCAAAAACATCGTTTGATGTTGAAGTTTATTCTGCAGAAGTAGGAACAGATGGAGACACTGGAAACTTTTCAAAAGTGACATTCCCAAGTTGTAAAGGAAAATCAGTGCCTTTAAGTTTTAAAGATGGTGAATATTATTCAAATGAATATACTATTCAATCAAGACCAGAGAAAGGAACTGCACCTTATACAATAGAAAAAGTAACTGCTTTACCAAATGATACAGTATCAGAATGAACAAATGATATAGAAGAAAATAAGATTGTAGAAGAAAATAATGTTATAGATGAAATAGACCTCTCTAAATAATTTTAGAGGGGTTTTTATTATGAAAGGAAATAGATAATGGAAAATTTACAAGTAACAAGTTTAGAAAAATTAAAAAGAGTAAAACAAACTCAGATAGTAAGTTTAGGTAAGTTTGAAGATGGAACAGAACTTATAGCTGAGCTAAAAAGACCAGATATGCTAGCTTTTATAACAGAAGGTAAAATACCTAATACTCTTTTACAAGAAGCAGCAGAAGTATTTAACGGGAAAACTGAAACTGTAAACAAAGCAACTATAGAAGGAGATGTTACAGCTTTAAAACAGTTAGGAGAGCTATTAGAGTTTTTATGTGAAGAAACATTAGTAAATCCAAGCTATAAAGAAATAAAAGAAATAGGTATAACGCTACCACTAGAAATGAAAACAACAATTCTTACTTATGTTCAAGCTGGAATTGACGGGCTAAAAAGCTTTCGTAAAGAGCAAGAACGTATTGAGAATAATCAATCAGTCGGAGAAATATAGAAGATTACCAAGTGAAATAGCAAGAATAAAAGATGAGTACGTGGCTTTTTGCTTTGATGAAGCTTGTATGTATATATCATGCCAACTTGAAGAAAAGAAAAAACCACGATGGAGTGAAGATCTAATAGACCAAGAAACAGGAAAGAAAAAAACATTTATATCAGAAGCATGGAAAAAACAAAGAAAGGAGGGTAAATAATGCCGGATACAAACTTAGGAACTGCAACAGGCTATTTAAATCTTGATATTCATAACTGGAATAATGCATTAGATGATGCTAGAGAGAGTTTAAGGGAGTTTGAAAATAGTTCTAATTCTATGGGTGATACGTTAAGAAATACACAACAAGCTACAAATGGAGCAAGTGATGCATTACGAAACACGAGTGATTCAGCCAGCAGAGCTAGAAGTGCTTTTGATGGTGTTAGACAGGTAAGTAGTAGTACGAGCAATGCTTTTGATGATATTACAAGTTCGACATCTAGAACAAGAGATGAATTCAGCAGAACAACTCGAGAAGCGCAAAGATTCGAAAGACAAATGCAGAGATTAGAATATCAACTTGGTGGAGAAGTGCCACAAGCCACACGAGAGGCCTATCAAGAAATGTATAGACTTAGAAATGAACAAAGAAGAGCATCGAGAACTTACGGAAGTTATTCTAGAGAAGCTATGCAAGCAAGAAATGCGATGACAGAATTTGCATTAAGTCTAGATGATAATACATTTAGGCAAGTCTACATGAGAAGTCAATTAGGACTTACAGAGGGGCAACTTCAAAGACAAGCTAATAGTATACGACTTAATGCGAGAATGACTAGTTTAATGGGAGACCAAACTCAAATTCTTACACAACGTATGCAAGGTTTACAGGCACATGGAATTAGACCAGAAATGTTATTGCCAGCATCAACTCCAGGACAATTCCGATTATTAAGTGAAGCGATGAATTTAGGAGTTTCGCCACTAAATCGTCTATCTGCAGGATATAGAACGTTAGGCGGTAGAGTTGAAGGAGTTATAAAGAGATATTCAGCTCAGAAAGTAGCAGTAAGACTTGCACAAGGAGATATGACGAGATACGGATTGTTAATGAGAAGTTTGACTACTGGTACTGCCAATCTTGGACTTGCAATTCCAATTGTAGGAGTTGCTGCAATTACCGCATATGGAACTTTATTTAGTGCGGCTATGCAAGCAGATGAAGGATTGCAAAAGCTATGGGATACTACAAAAAACAAATTAGCAAAAGCATTCGAACCTTTGATAGAAACTGCAGGGCAAGTTTTAGAAGTAGGCATGAAAGTTGTTGGTGTTATAGCTGACTGGGTTGCAAAATTCAATGAGGCACATCCAATAATCGCAAAAGTAGCTAGTGTAGTTGCCTTGTTAGCACCAGCAATGACATTATTGTTATTACCTCTTTCTATGGGTGCTGGATTATGGAATGGTTGGATGGTTGCCCTCAATGGTGCTTGGACTATGATTGGTGGAGTTGTCACAATGATAGGGACTGCTACATCAACCTTTTTCGCATTCGCTATACCAATTGCAGCGGTAACTGCTGGACTTATACATCTTTACAAAACAAATGAAACATTTAGGACTACTGTAAATAATGCCTGGCAATCGGTAAAAGAAAAGGCAAAGGATGTATTTGGTACACTTGAAAAGTATTTTACAGAAACTATTCCAAATGCATATAAAAAAGGTGGTATAAAAGGAGTTATAGATCAATTTGCAGATACATTTAAAAGTGGATTAGATAAGGTAAAATCATCATTACCTCAATGGCTAGAAAGCGGTAAAAGTATAGCTAGCAACCTAGCTCAAGGGATTAATCAGAATTTACCAGCTTTACAGTCAAAAGCAAGCGAAATAATATCAAACTTAGTAGCTGGAATCTTGAAAGTAGCACCGAAATTAATAGAAACAGCAGGACAATTAATCCAAGCATGGCTAAAAATGTGGAGTAATAACGTAAAATTATTTTTAGATGCTGGATTTAAACTGCTTGAAATGATTATGCAAGGTATAGCGCAAGCATTACCGACATTAATTGAAACTATAGTAAATGTTGTATCTACAGTAATAAACATCATAGCCGAAAACCTGCCAAAAGTAATTGAAGCAGGAGTATACATTATAACTGCACTTGTAAATGGCATAAGTCAAAATCTACCAGCTATAGTTGATATAATAACAAATACACTAAGTTCTATAGTTAACATCATATTAGAAAATTTACCACTAATAATAGAAGCTGCAGCACAGATTATAACAACTCTAGCAGTTACATTAGTAGAAAATTTACCAACATTACTAGAAGCTGCAGTAAAATTAGTTATTGAAATTGCTAGATGTATATTAGAAAATTTACCACTAATTATAGAAGCTGGTATTCAACTTGTAATAGCATTAGGACAAGCAATAATACAAGCATTGCCTCAGATAGTTGTAGCAATTGGAGAATTATTTGTCGGAATATTAGAGGTAATAGGTGAAGAAATAGGAAAACTAGGTGAATTTTTATTAAGCAAAGCTATGGAAATAGTCCCTCAAATTCAAAGTAAAATATCAGAACTATGGGAACAAATAAAGATAACAGTAACAGAAAAAGCTACAGAGTTATGGAATTCTATAACACAATGGGCAAATAGTGTATATAGTAGCGCATCAAGTTGGATTAGCAATTTGATATCATCAATAGGTACGTGGTTAAGTGGCTTACCAGGAAAAGTAGGCTATGCATTAGGGTTTGTATTAGGAGCCATAACTAGCTGGGGAATTAATACATATAACTATTTTGCTACAAATATACCGATGTGGATTAACTCAATAGGAAACTGGTTCTCTCAATTGCCTTCCAAGATAGGTAAATGGCTTACAGATACATATAGCAGAGTAACTCAATGGGGTAGTAATATGTTATCAAAAGCGCAAGAAACTGGTAGTCGATTTATAAGTAATACTATAAATTGGTTTCAACAATTACCAGGAAAGGTATGGAATTTCCTAAGCAATACTTACAGCAAAGCAACTCAATGGGCATCGCAAATGATTGCGAAAGCACAACAAGCTGGAAGTCAATTTGTAAGTAAAGTAGGAAGTGCATTATCAACATTGCCAGGGCGAGTATGGTCATTTTTATCTAGCTGTATATCAAAAGCAATTAGCTTTGCATCGCAATTTGGAGCGCAAGGTCAAAAAGCAGCTAATGATTTTAAAAATAAAATAATAAACGGAGTTAATTCTATCCCTGGCAAAATGGCAAGTATAGGTAAACAAATAGTACAAGGTATATGGAGAGGTATATCTGGAGCTGGAAGTTGGCTTAGAACTCAAATATCTAATTTTGCCAGTGGAGTAGTAAAAGGATTCAAGGCTGGATTTAAGATTAATTCACCAAGTAAAATTATGCGAGATATAATCGGTGTTGGTATAGTAGAAGGTATTGGTGTCGGGATAGATCAAGAGGAAAATAGTTTACTTGGAAAAGCTAAAAATCTAGCTAATAGTGTAGTTGGTGTTATGAATAACAATGCAACTACAATGGATTTAATAGGTACTGCTAAAGGATTAACTGGTAATATTGGTGCTGTAACTCAAACAACACAAAATAATACAAGTAATGCTATAAATATAAATATAAATAATCCTTGTATAAATGATAAAATAGATATAGAAACTCTAGCAAATGACCTAGCATTCTATCTAAAAAGAAAAAAAGTATTAACAGTATAAGGAGGTGTAGAAATGGAATTTACAGAATATAAAGACCCGATAGTTTTATATTTAGACGATAAACCGAGTACAGATTATGGAATAAAGGTGTATGAAAGTAATATCCTTTCTGCGCCTTCTAAAAAATTAGAGTTTGTTGAAATAGAAGGAAGAGACGGAGCACTAACAATAGACAATGGATATGAAGATTTTGTATTAACACTTGGTTGTGTGCTTGTAAATAATAATAGCAAAGTTGAAACTACTCCAGCATTAGCAAGAAGGGCAAAGAAATTCCTTCTTAACGGAGCAAATAGAAAGATACAATTAAGTGAGGACATGGGTTTTTATCTATTAGGGACTTATAATTCTGATGTTGACATAGAAGAAGCAATTGAAAACTTTGGATTGTTCCAGGCACAATTCAGATGCAAGCCTTATAGATTCTCTAATAGTAATAAAACAGTAGAGATAACTACTAAAAATACTGTAATAAAAAATGATGAATATAAAACCAAGCCTGTTATTGATGTGTATGCAACAGGAGACATAACTATCAATATAAATAATCAAGAAGTTGTTTTAAAAGCCTTAGAAGGACATATACAACTTGATTGTGAAAAAATGAATGCAACTACTGTTAATTCGCTTGGAAAAATAGTAAATGCAAATCAGAAAATGTATAGTGATTTTCCTGTTTTAGAAGAAGGTAATAACAATATAACTTGGACTATAGGAACAGGCGCTAGTTTTACTAAAATAATAATAAATTATAGAATGGCGGTGATATAGTGATACCAAGAATTTATGATAACAGTTTTACAACGTATGAAAGTAACGGATTAGGTTTATTGGTAGATGCTATATCTTGCCAAGTTGAAGAAGAATCAAACGGAGATTTCGAGTTAACACTCGTATATCCTTCTGATGGTTCTTTTTTTTATGCGTTAAAACAAGACAACCTTGTAAAAGCTGATGCATCGGATAACTTAAAAGGGCAGCTTTTTAGAATAGATACAATATCAAAACCTCTAAATGGCCAAGTGACTGTATATGCAAAACATATTTCATTTGATTTAGCTAAAAACTCTTTAAATGAAGATGTAAACGAAAAAAATATAAAATGTGAAAATGCTGGTAAACATATGCTTCAAAAATCTGATGCTGACAGTAGATTTACAATAGAAAGTAATATAGAGATGCTTGGTAACTACAGCATGGATAGAAAAACAGATTGTTTGAGTGCTATAGCTGGGACAAGAGGTTCTCTTATAGATACATTCGGTAATGGTCCTAAGCTTCTTAGAGATAACTTTACAATATCCGTACTTACTAGAAGAGGTAAGGATGATAACACTCTTATAGCTTATAAGAAGAACATCACAGGCTTTACGTTAGAAGAAGATTATTCAGAAATAATCAATATTATAAAACCTTATGCTACTTATACAGAAGATGAAGTTGAAAAAACTCTATATATTGATGAAACAGGAGTAAAATCGCCAAGATATGTAGAAGGTGATATAGTAAAAAGTCAATGGATGGATTTTTCAGACAAATTTGACGAAGATGAAGCTCCAACAAAAGAAAAATTAAAAAATCTAGCTGAAAAATATTTCAACGATAATAGCTGCGACCTTCCTAAAATGACTTATAAAATAGAATTTCAACCGCTTAGCCAAACGGAAGAATACAAGGAAGATGGATTAGCTGAACTAGAATATATAGGCATGGATGATAGTGTATATATAGCTAACAGCAAATATGGAATAAGAGACCAAGCTAGAGTTATAAAAACAACTTATAACGTATTAGCAGACAAATATATATCTATAGAATTAGGTGATCCAAAGACAACACTAGGCTCAATCATAAATAAAAATAATACTGACACAGTAACAAAAGATGAAGTAAAAGACATTGTAGATAAAACAAATAAAAAAGATTATCCTAATACATTGCCAGCGGTTCCAGTTGTAACTATAGATAGAGCCGGATTTAAGACAGTTTCTCTTAGTTGGACTTTTGATAATAAGCCTTATTATTCTTATCAAGTTTATGCTAGTCAAGAACAAGGATTTAGCCCTAATGCATTTGACTTGATTTATGAAGGGAAAGGAAGTGCTTTTCTCCATGAGGTAGAATGCTCACAGACTTGGTACTATAGAGTAAGAGCGATTAATACTTATGGAAATGCTACGGATTTTTCAGAAGAAGTTAGTGCAACAACTACCAAAATAAGTGATGCTGCAGAATATTTTCAAGAAGCTGCGATAGAAAGTGCTTTGATTGGATCACTTAATGCTGATGTAATCAATGCTGGGAAACTTAAAGGTACTTTCATAGATGCAAGACAATTAACAGTGACAGATGGAAACGGAAACGTTACTTTTTCAATAGATAGTGCAGGTAATGTAAATATTCGAGCAACAGAATTTAGTCTAGAAGGCAAAACTATTAATTCTTATATTAACGATGTAACTACTGATATAACTGAACAGAAAGAAAGAATAGATAAAATACTTGAAGATGGTACATTAATACCTTCTGAAAAAAGGCAATTACAAATAATTTTAGATGATATAGTAGAAGAATATGCTGAAATCACAGCAAATGCCTTAAAGTACAATATAGCTTACAATGATTTTCAAACTGCATATAATGCTTTATATAATTACTTAACTGTAGATTGCAAAATAAACGACATTGAAATTACAACAAATGTGCATCAAGATACTTTGAAAAATTATTTTGAAAATTATTATACAAAAAGAGGAAATATAAACAATTTAATAAATGATGAAATAAATAGTAATATTGACGATAAATTAAGCAGTTCAGATTCTGAAGCAGTATTTAATGCTCTTACTAAAAATGGAACAATACAAGGGTTATATATGCAAGATGGAAAACTTTATTTTAACGGTCAATATATTAATGCTAAAAATTTAAAAGTAATAGATTCAAAAGGAAATACTACTTTCTATATAGATTCAAATGGGAATGTAACAATTAATGCAACAGACTTTAGCTTAGAAGGTAAGACTATAGATGACTATGTAAATTCTCATGTAGTAGAAGTTACAGGAATTACAATGAAGAGAGTATCTATATCTTACTATATTTCTACTTCACCTACTCAGTTATTAGGAGGTAGTTGGTCCACAACAAAACCTACTTGGGTAAGTGGGAAATATATATGGCAAAAAACAGTAACTACATATTCTAATAATACAACAAGCGAATCAGAACCAGTTTGTATAACAGGACCAAAAGGTGAGCAAGGTACTCCAGGTGGTAAAGGCGACCAAGGTGTGTCTATTACTAGAGTAAGTAACAGATATGGCAAAAGTACATCTAAAATAGACCCACCAACAACTTGGTATACAAGTTATCCGGAATGGGAAAGAGGTTATTACATATGGACTAAATCAATAATCTATTATAGCGATGGTACAACAACAGAAACTACACCTTATGTAGATACTTCCTGGGAAGGCATGGCAAATCTTGTAGATAATAAAGTTGATAACACACAACAAGCAATATTTAATGCTCTTACAAACAACGGACAAGTACAAGGTATATATTTACAAAATGGAAAAGTTTATTTAAACGGAGAATATATAAAAACCAATAGTTTAAATGCATCTAATATAACTTTCGATGATTTAACAGGTAAAACTATAAAAGGCGCTAGATTTTTCACTGCACCTAAAGAAGGTGCAACTGATGGATATTTATTTAGAATTTATTCAGATGGTAGTGTTTATAGTTCTAAAACAATCCAAGTATATGGAGAATCTAATGATGGAAGTTATGCTCAATTAACTCCTGGCAAAGTAACTGCGACAGAATATTTACAATCGCCAGGACTTATTACAAGTAACAACAGTCTTTATTTTGGGATACAAGGATATACGCCACCAAATGATAACTCAACAAGAATGGTTAAATTGACAAGAGATGCAAATAATGAATATACCTATTTCATGCCTTGTTATAATCCTACAAGCACGAGTGGGGGTATAAGATTAGGCTCTACGAATGGATTTTGGAATGTTGTATATGCAACTAATGGGGTAAAAACAAGTTCAGATAGAACATTAAAAGAAAATATAGATTATTTAGATGGAAATTCTTCTATTGATTATGATGATTTATATAATTTTATAAAAAATGATTACTCATTAGCGACTTATAATTATATAGGAGAAAGCGAAAAAAGACTATCAGCTATAGCTCAGGATATGCTTGTAAATTCTGATGGAACAGATAATAAGGTCGGGCAACTAATTACTAATGCAGAAGAAGCATATAAAAATCAAGCAACACTAGCTATAGAGGAAACTCAGTTAGTAAATGTGCTAATTGGAGCACTAAAGAAGACAATGGAAAAAGTAGAAGAATTAGAAAATAAGCTAAATAGTAAATAGAAAGGGGATGTTAACTTGATTAAGTATGATTATGAAATAACTGTAAATGGAAATCAAGCAAAATTAAATAAAGACATATATTTATTCAGAGGAAATAAGAATGTACATTATTATTTTGCTGTAAAAAATGCTTCTTTTAATTTTAAAGGAAGTACAGATTTAATAGAAAAAACAAACGCAATAAACGCAGCTGTAACGGTTATAAAACCGAATAATGTAGAAGTAGCAAGTGCAATTGCAAAAGTTGAAAATGGGAAAATACACCTTAAGGTAACAGAAGATCTAATCGATGAAGAAGTAGAAGTCGGAGATTTTGATTTGGTATTTGATTTGTTCGATGATACTGACGGGGCAGTAACAATTCCAAAAGTAATAGGACAATTCCATGTACTAGAAAGACCATGCACAACTCCCATTTCCGAATTGGTAGCAACTAACACAACAAATGAAGTAGACCAGGCTCTAACGGATTATGCTATTGTTACTTATGCAGAGCCTGTAGCTTCTACAAATGCAGACGGAACTTTTGCTAAAAAAACATGGGTAGCAAAAGAAAAAATTACAACAGCAGAGTTAAACAGAATGGAAGAAGGTATAAGCGATGTTAGTTCGCAATGTAAAGAGATTGCGAACAACCAACCAACTGATTTGTCATTAGATAGTGCTACTAATTTACTTCAACTTGTAAATTCAAAGGGTAGTAAATTAGGCAAAGGAATAACACTTCCTATGTCAAGTGGTGGGGGTACAAGTCAGTATTTACATATAAAATATTCAAGTACAGGAGCACCACAGTTAGCAGGACAAATATCAGATACACCAAATGCATATATAGGCTTATGTGTAGATACAAATGCAGATTCTCCAACAAATCCAAAAAATTACACTTGGTATAATTGGAAAGGAGACAATGGAGATACTGGTGCAACTCCAAATTTACAAATAGGAACAGTAGAAACACTTGAGAGTGGAAGTAGTGCGACTGCGAGTATTACAGGAACTACAGAAAATCCTCTATTGAATTTAGGTATTCCTCGAGGTGAAGGTGGTACTGGTGGAAGTGAAAAAGAGTGGAAATTATTGAAAGATTTAACTTTAACAGAAACTGTTAGTGCAATTACGGAAATTTTTGATAATGATTATAAAGAAATATTAATAATAGCAAAAGGAAAAGCAGGAGGAACATCTAATTGTGGAATGGCAATAACTAGTTATTCTGAAAATCAAGCAAGTGGGGTTGATTTAGTATTATCATCGATATTATGGCAAGTAAATAAAGAATGTACATTTTCGATATATTTATGTGCTGAAAATCCAGTTTTATTTTTAATTTGGAAAAGATGCAATAGTCCAAATCTTTCTAGCAGTGATGGCACATATAATTCAGCAAATTGGAATGATAAAAAAGGTATAAATAAATTGCTTTTTAGATATGGTGCCTTTGCTGAAGGTAATAATTATAAGATTTATGGCAGATAAGGAGGGATATTATGACATATAGAATATACGATAATGGAATATATAGAGATGCTACAACAGAAGAAATAGAAGAATTTGAAAAAATGCAACAACAAGAACAAACAGAACAATCTAAAACTCAACTAGACTTGATTCAAGAAGAACAAGAAAGACAAGCACAAGCGATTGAGGAATTAATAATGATGACTTTGGGAGGAGGTGAATGATATGGCAGAATTTTTAGCTTATAGAATAATGCAAGGTAAATTAACATATGCAAAAGTACCTGCAAAACTTAAAGAGCAAGTTAAACAAATACTTATAGAAAGTGGTTGCGAAGAACTAATAACTGAATAGTTCTTTTTTTATTGCAAAAATGAATTAATTCGCAATTTAAAAATATTGTGTACTAATTTACCAAGTAAATACCAAGTAAAAATGGTATTTAAACCAACTTATAGTATAATAACTGTAAGGGGGTGAAAAAGATGTAAAATGTGAGAATACAAAAAATAAAAACTATATATAATTAAAAAAACTAAATCTATTTTTAAAAGGACTGTAGCGGTACAGTCCTTTTGTTATGTAAGAAAGGAATTTTGCATGAATGATGAATGGTTAAAAGACACACTAAAGAGACACGATGAAAGGCTGCAAAGACATTCTGAAAGAATAGACAAACTAGAAAATACACAGTCTGAAATGGCAGTAAAATTAGATAATTTATGTAGCACCATAGACAAATTAGCAAGTAACTTAAACAAACTAACTTATGCAATTATAACAGCATTGGTTAGTTTTTTCTTTTATGCAATACAAAATAATTTATTTAATTAATAGGAGGTAGTTATGTTTGATTTAAATTTATTAGGTGGCTACTTAGTTTTAGTAGTAGTAGGTATTTGTGTATGTGTAGGATATGTTATAAAAACAAGTTTTAGTTTTATAGATAATAAATACATACCTTGCATCATGGCACTTTTAGGATGTGTTTTAAACATATGGATAGCTGGATATGTAAGTCCAGAAGTTATACTTGGTGGATTATTTTCAGGGCTTGCATCTACAGGCTTACATCAAGCTTTTAAGAACTTGATAGAAAAATAGGTATAAATGCTTTATAAGATAACTGTAAGGTGCTTAGAAAGTCGATAGGAAGGTCGATTTTTTAAGCATCTTTTATTTTTAGAAAAGGAAGTGTTATTATGAGTAAAAAATATTTAGTAGCTATAGATGCAGGACATGGTATGCATACAGAAGGTAAACAATCAGTTCCAATGTCAAAAAATTTATACATAGATGGTGAATTAGTCAGAAAAAAAGGAAAGATCATAAAAGAAAATGAATGGAACAGAGGGGTAAGTGAATATCTAGCTGCTGCACTAAAAAGATGTGGTATAGATACAATGTTTACAGCAGATATGACTGGAAAAACTGATATACCACTTAATTCTAGAGCAAATACTGCAAATAAAAAAGGTGCAGATATATTAATTTCAAATCACTATAATGCAATAGGAAGCTGTGCTAAATGGCAAAGTAAAATTAAGGGATTATTAGTATTAAGAACTAAAAATTGTTCTGAAAAATCTATAAAATTAGGAAAATTAGCAGTTAAGCATCTTAAAAAAGACATAGACTATGAATATAGTTATGGTTTAATGCGCGATGTAGATATGAGTGGATTTACATTAGCTATACTTAGACAAACAACAATGCCAGCAATATTAATCGAGTATGGTTTTATGGATTATTGGAATGAAGCAAAACTTATGCTTGATAAAAAACATCAAGAAAAATGTGCTGAAGCAGTTTGTAAGGCAGTATGTGAATATTTCGGAGTAACTTATATAGCAGAAAAGCAAGGAGCTAATAAAACTAAGTATGTTAGAATATTACAAGATATAAACATACATAGCAAACCAGATTTTGATGCTGCTAATGTAATAGGTAAAGTTACTGCTGGTGGAGCTTATACAATTACAGAAAAAGTTAAAAGAACTGGAACAGATATGTATAAACTAAAATCAGGAGTTTATATAACAGCATCACCAAAATATGTAGAAGTATTTGAAAAATAATTATCGGACGCGACCGATAGCGACCGATAGCGACCGATAACATTTAGATAATATGTATAAATATTCCAGATGTAGTCGATACTCTAATAAAGGAGGTGTCGGCCATGAAAAAAATAGCATTGGAAATAACAGGGCGCATTGCATATCTAGGAATTGGAGTAGCAAGTGCTATATTAATAATGATGTAATGGTAGGCTAGGGGAGTATATCTCAGAAGATAATAAATAAATAAGGCTGGAGAAATGAATTCTCTAGCCTTTAATGTGTTATAATAAATGTGGATAAGTTAATTTTACTGACATTTTTACTGACATTTTAATTTGAAATTTTGTTAAAACGTTGGTATTGCTAATACTATAAGTTTAATATAATATAGTTACTAGATATATTAAATATGATTTATTAGTATTTAAATCGATTTATAATGTTTAAATATCAGCGTTTTTTGATTTATTTATTTTCAAATAGCTTACTGACAATTTACTGACCAGTTAAGTTTTTACTGACAAAACTGACAATTTACTGACTTAGTATATTGTCAATTTTATCAACTGCTATCTTATCATTTTCTTTAAAAGCGTGCGCGTAGATTTTTAATGTAATAGATATGTCGGAATGCCCCACGCGCTCTGATATTGTTTTTACATCTACACCAGATGCAACTAACATAGAAACATGAGAATGTCTTAATGCATGTAGCTTTTTAAATTCAAGTCCGATTCTTTTAATAAATCGTTTAAAAGTAATATCTAGATTATACGGATTATAATAATTGTTATTGCTGTTTATGCATACTGTGTCATATTCTTTTTCTTTCATTAAACCTTGTAACTTTAATTTATTTTGTCTTAATTTCTCTTTTTTTAACATATCAAAAACATGATCTGGCAGAGTGATGCTTCTTATTGACGATTCACTCTTTGGTTGTTTCATGATATATTTACCTTCTATGTATTGTAAATTATATTGAATTTTTATAGTTTTATTTTCAAAGTCTACACAATCCCATGTTAAACCTAAAACCTCACCGCGTCTTAGACCTCCATAGATTAAAAGCTTTATAGCATTTTGAAAATATATACTTTCACTTTCTAAAGCGTTTAGTATCTGTTTTATTTCTTCTATCGAATATATTTCTTCTTCGTGTGTTTTATTGTTCTTTGGAAGGATAATAAAATCAGTAATCTTTTTATTTATCTCTTGTAATCTGTATGCTTCATTTAGTACAGCATTGCATAATTGCATTATTTTTCGTTTTGAGCGATAAGCTAAATCTTTTTGAAACACATAATTAACAAATGTTTGATATTTATTTACAGTTATGTCACTTAATTTCATATTTCCCCAATAAGGTTCGACATGTTTTTTTACGATACTTTTCGCACAAGCAATAGTATTTTCAGATATCCCTAACTTGCTATCGTAATATCGATAACAGCGATTTGTAAAAGAAATGTTACTCGGCAAAGCATAAATATCATTATTTATACTATTTTTAACTTCTATTAATTTTTTATCTGCATCTTTTTTATTTATAAAACTACCTTGCGACTTTTGTTTCTTTTTGCCAACTTCATCTATATATTCTACATATACATAATATTTGTCATTTCTTTTACGTATAAAACTACTTAAAATTTTTTTCATTGGTAACCCTCCTTATAAAAAAAGAGCAGCTGGTAAAACTGCCCTGATGTTTATCTATATTATTTCTATTTTATAACTTTTGTATTACTATCTAATTTCAAATATTGCCCTTCTTTTAATGTTATTAATTTACTTCCTGAAAAATAATCTGAATCCTGTAAGTCTGGACCACCTTTATAACCTCCACCTAAATTATTATATAAAGAATACCAGCCTTGAGCGTTATCGTCATCGTTTACTATTTCTAGCTTATATTCTCCTGGTTCTACATCTTTTCCAACTCTAAACATTCCGTTTGTAAGTTCTTTTTCATTAGAAAAATCAAATTTATCTCCTAATTCACTTGGAATATATAAAGTACATTTATCTAATTGTAAGTATTGACCTTTTCTGACTTTTATATAGGTAAAGTTCTCGAAGGCATTAGAATCAATAGAAGATTCTATATCTCCTGTAGTATCTGTTGTAATATCGAAACTACCCATAAATTCACCTTCATTTTTTACAAGTATGTACTTACCAGGATCTAAATCTTCACCCACCTTAAATGTGCCATTTGTTAATTCTAATGAATAATTTTTAGTATCTTTAACATTTTCTGAACTTGCTTGAACTGAATCACTATTCGATTGAGAACTGCATCCAGTAACACTAATACACAACATAGCACATAATATAATACTTAATATTTTCTTCATAACTCACCATACTCCCTCTTTTTTATTTTTCTTAAATTGTAGCAGAAAGCTATCAATATAGCATTACTTTCCAACATAATTTGATAAAAAATTAATTTTTCCCCTATATACATATAAAATATTTCGAAATACCTCTTTTGACTTAATGTTTAGTAGTATAATAATGTTATAAATATTTCGAAAAAATAATATATATAACTTATAACTTGGTGTATAATATATATAAAGAATAAAATAGAACATTTGTTCTATGAAAAACGAGTTAAGGGGGAATCTATTTGGAAGAAAAGAGTGTATTATTAGAAAGAAAAGAAGAAATATTATTAGTAGACGATGAAATATTAGAAGATATAATAAAAAAAATGCAAAAACAAGTAGAAAAAAATAAATCTGTGTAAAAAAGAGGGACTTAGAATTAAGTCCCTCTTTTCATGCTTATTACAAGCCTTATTATATTGTTAAATTCTTCATCAGATAATTGGTCTGCTAGCTGAAGCGCTTGCTTTTGTTTTTCTGTTAGATCTTCGATAGGTTTTTTATTTTCATTAATACCTAGCAAATAATCAACTGTAACACCGAAAAATTTTGCTAACTTAAACAGAGTATCTGAATCACATTTTCTTCTATTATTCTCCCAGTTGTTTACAGTTTGTTTACTTACGTTCAAAACTTTCCCCAAATCTTCTTGCGTAATATCTTTTTCCAGTCGCAATTCTCTTAGTATATCTCCTTGTGTTTTCATCATGTTTTTCCTTCTTTCTCGCTCATTTCCCTCTATATATAATATTCTACTTTCTGAATACTATTCCCTCTAAATTATAAAGTAATTATAACATATTTAATCGAACGAATAATTGTTATTTCAAGAAAATATAACAGCATGAAAACTTTTTTAGAAAAACTATTGACAAGTACACGTAACGTATATATAATAAAAGTATAAATTAAATCAAGGAGGTGCAAAAATGAACTTGACGAATTTAAAAATATACAGAAATGTATATGGTTACACTCAAGAAGATTTAGCAAAAGTATTAGGAGTAACTAAAACAAGTTACGCAAATAAAGAAACAGGAAGAAGAAAAATAACATTAACCGAAGCTAAGACGATGGCTGATTTATTTGACATTAGTATAGAAGAACTTTTTTTTAGTCACGAAGTCCACATAAAGGATACTCAAGCAAGAAAAGTATGCAGTAATTTATAATCAAAGGAGATGAAATGTATGGAATACACAAAAGAAATAAACAAAATAGTGGAAGGAATAAATTTTACAAATAAAACAGTAAAACCAACAAAGAAATACAAAAAAGTATGTGAATACTGTGGAAAAGAATTTGAAACAAACAGAGAAAATAAAAAATATTGTAGTGCAGCTTGTAGAAATAGCTACCACGTTGAAAAATACCAACAAAAGGCAAAAGTAAAAGTAGAACAAGAAAAAGGAAAACAAACAGTAAATAACAACTTAAAAGTTTTAGAAAGTGAGTTAGGATTTATACCAGTATATCAAACTGAAAAAGGAGCAAAAGTTGTATATGGTAGAGATTTACATGAAGGATTAGGCATAGAAACTAGATATGATACTTGGTTTAATCGTATGTGTGAATATGGTTTTGAAAAAAAGATAGATTACTTTGAAATTGTAGAAAAAGTAAGTGCTCAAAAAAGAGCACGTACTTATGAACAAGTAAACCACATACTTAAATTAGATATGGCTAAAGAGATAGCAATGATACAAAGAAATGAAAAGGGCAAACAATACAGACAATATTTCATAAGAGTAGAAGAAAAATATAAACTAATACAACAAATATCACAAGAAGATAAAGCATGGCTAGAATTAAAACACTCACAACAAGATGAAAATGCACAATATTTGATAAATGTTACAACTCAAAAATTAGCAATAGAATTTAACAAAACATTAGCGAAAGAAATAGACGGAGAAGGCAAAAGGATAACCCTAACAGAGTTGGCAGATAAACTTAGTCAAATGGCAGGATTCAAAATAGAAAGTATAAATATAACTAACTTCTTAGTTTACAAAGGATATTTCACAAAAAGACAATTTCCAAGACGTGGCTCATTTATCGTAAACGGAGTTGTTATAGGAAGATTAGAAAGAAATTACCACAGACAACCAACAGAAAAATTTTTAACAGAATTTGCGAATAAAGGGCTAGCACTTACAAAGCCTGCTGACGAAAGAGAGAAAATTGTTTGGGAGTTTACAAAAAAATTTGAAAAATATTTTGAACAAACTTTTTTAGAAGAATTTATATACTATGTACAAAATACAGAAAAAGGTTGGGAGTAGGAGGTAATTAGCATGGCAACTTACATAAAAACAGAACATTTCTTCAAAAGAGAAGTAGAAACAGTAAGTGACATATTAAGAGCTAGAGGATTTAGAGAAGAATGGAGCATCATAACTCCATACCAAGCAGAAATAAAGATGTTCCACGTGTTACAAAACAAGTTTGCACTACTTAGAAAACAAGGCAATAACACAGTAGTTGATTATAGCAGATAGGAGGCATCATGTTAGCAAAATACATAGCAGCAGTAATCATATTTAACATAGGCTTCTTTTTAGGGGCTTGGTGGCACAGCATACATAATTAGGGGGTGAAAGTATGGCAAGTGAATTTGAAAAGATGTTAGTAAGAAACATGGACCAAAGCGAACTACTTCAAACAATATCAGAAAGAATTGACTTAGTTGATATCGTTGAAAAATTTCGTTATAGCGAAGACTATGCACCATGTGAATATCTGACAATAGAACAATTACAGGAGTATCTACATTGTGGCCGTAACTATGCTTTACAGGTAGCAAGATATGGACTTAGCACAGGAGAATACACAGTAAATCATATGGGGAGAAAGTATCTAGTAGACAGAATAAGTTATGACAAATATGTCAAAAGAAAACTAGGGAAGTCTTTAAAGGAGGTACTATAAATGACAAATCAAGAGTTCAGAAAAGAAGCAAATAAGCTATTTGACAAAGTTGAATACATCAACGAAAACAGCGGCTTTATAAGTGCTTTTCTAGGATTACATCACCTAAAAGGAATAGACAAACCATTTTACAGTCTAACTCTTAGAATAGACCAATACAAAACAAAAGACACATTTCTATACACATCAACAGGAAGTAGAGACACAGAATACACAATTTCAAAGATGCATCAAGTATTAGATGCAGTTATCGAAGGTATAAAGGAGGCGGTTAGATGAAATGTACACCAGAGGTCCTAAACTACTTAGCAAGTAAATATCCAAACATGACTGTAAAGCAACTTATAGAGTTAATGAACTCAAAATGTAACTGGAGATAAAGGGGGAATAACAAATGAAGAGTAAAGAACAAATCTACAAAGATGTAAAAGAGCTTGTTGAAGCTCAAGACAAGAAAAACTACTTAGTATACTACAAAATATTCTTAGACAACTCAGAAAGAACTGACATACCAACAGAAGAAAAAGAAGCTATTATCAATCAAGCATACAAAACTTATAAACGACAATCAGAAAAATTATACGACATCTTAGATCATGCATACCTAGATTTTATCGCATAACAAAATAAGCTATCTAGAGGTACCAAATCTAGATAGCTATAAATCAAACACTATATGTAATATAAGATACTTAAATTATACCATAAGAGGGGGATAATATGAAGTTAAAATTACAATCTGAGGGAGTAAAAAACTCAGATATAAAAACACTAGAACAAAGATTATTCCTAGTTAGACTATACAGAAATACTACTGACCCAGAAGGAAGATTAGGATTTATCGAAGGAGCTGAATTTGCTCTAAGAAATAGAAAATTTATGACATTAGATATATTCAAAGAACACTATAAAGACACATTAAAACAAATAGGAAATAGAAAACATGATAGTTACGAAAGCAGTTTATTATATGCTTTACGACTTAATATAGAAGAATTAGAAAAGGAAGGTGAATAACATGACTAAAGCAGTACAAAAAACAAATGCATTAGATTTAGCAAGTTTTACTCTTGAAGGAGGACAAGTTCTAAATGCTGAAACAGTTAAAAATTATATATGTCCAAGGGCTACACAACAAGAAATTTTAATGTTTTTAGAATTATGTAAAGCTCAAAAATTAAATCCATTTATAAGAGATGCATATCTTGTTAAATATGGAGATCAAGCAGCTAATATCATAGTCGGGAAAGATGTATTTATTAAAAAAGCTTATGCATCTGGAGTATTTAGATATATGAAAGCTGGAATTGTTGTAGTAGATAAAGACAGAAACATAATAGAACGAGAAGGAACAATTAAACTTCCAGATGAAACACTTGTTGGCGGTTGGTGTGAAGTATCTAGAAGTGATAGAGAATTTCCAATGCATCACACAGCTAGTTTAGAAGAATATATACAAAAAACAAAGAATGGTACACCTAATAAAATGTGGAGCGAAAAACCATGTACTATGATTCGAAAGGTAGCTCAAAGTCAATGTTTACGTGAATCTTTTCCAGACGAACTTCAAGGATTATACCAACAGGAAGAAATGGGATATGAAGGACGACTTTCTGAGAGAGAGATAAAACCAGGAATGGCATCAACACAACAAAAAAATCAAATAATGGCATTAGCAGCACAAAAAGGACTATTTGATTACGGAGATTTAAAAAATACCGTAGAACTTGAAAAATTCTGTGAAAGTAATGGATATAGCTTAAAAGAACTTAAATTCGAAGAAGTCGATGAATTAATAGATTTATTATCAAAATATGAACCAATTCAAGACAAAGTACAAGATGTAGATTATACAGAAGAACCTATAGAAGAAACAGAGGATAATGGACAAATAGAAGGACAGCAAGTAATGGATATGTAGCTAGGTTGGGGAGCAATAAAAAAAGAAAGGAGTTTATTCTCCTTTCTCCGAGCTAACTTTAACATAATCTTTTAAAATTTTAATTATTAGATTTGATAAAGTCCTATCTTCTTTAATTGCTATTTGCTCTAGTTTTTCTCTTAAATCATTTGGCATTCTAAATGTAAATTGTTTAGTTGTCATAACACACCACCTTTATTTTTTATTTACATTTTAACATATTTAAGTAAGATAAAGCAATATCATTATATTATTTTGCAAGACAAGTATTTACAATGTAAGACAAAAATAGTATAATATAACTATAAAGATACGAAATTTGACATTTTATAAAAGGAGGCGAGCAGAATGGATGAAGGTAAAAATGAAATTAGATATCGCAAGAATAACTTTCTGAGTGAAGGTTATGGGATATTACCTAAGTTAGTTATGAGAGATAAGAAATTGCCTATAGAAGCTAAGGCTATATATGCTTATCTAGTTGCATTTGCAGGCAATAAATATACTTGTTACCCAAGTAGGGATTTAATGTGTAAAGAGCTGAATATAGGTAAAAACAGATTTACAAAATATCTAGATCTGCTAAAGGAATCAGGATATATCAAGGTAACCAATACTCAAAACGGAAATTTAAAATCAAAAAATATATATGAAATCATAATGGATGAAAGAGATAGACAAGAAATTCTTCGATGTCTTCAATTTCGAGACACCGAAGCTCGAGACACCGAAATTCGAGACCTCGAAAACAAAGACACTAATAGTAACAGTATAAATAGTAACAGTATAAATACTACTGATACTGTTATTTCTTTAGATGTTATAGATAATATATGGAAATTATATCCTAATAAGAAAGATAAAGCTAAAGCATATAAGTACATTAAAAGAATACTTACAAAAGAAAAGATAAGTGCAGAAGAATTAGAAAGAGCGGTAAAAAGATATGCTAAAGAAAAAGAAAATACAGACAAGCAATATATAAAACATGGAAGCACATTTTTTAATGGAGCTTATATAGATTATTTAGATGAAAACTACCAACCAAGTGAATCAGTTCAACCAACTACAAAAATCGAATCATCATTAGACTTGCTAGACTTGATAAATGGACCTGGGGAATAGGAGGATTTATGAACAATTATTTATACAATTTAGAATATGAAAGAATAGTTCTCGGGATGGTATTGTTAGAACCTAACTTATTTGAAGTAATACAGGATTTATCGGAAGAAACTTTTTATTTCGAATATAACAGAGTTATTTATAAAGCAATGAAGCTACTGGATAAAGAAAAATCACCGATTGATCTAATAAGTTTAGTAAATAAGATAGAACAAATAGATAATACAGTTGAAATGATGTATATAACGAATTTGAACCAATATGCTACAACAGCAAGTAATATAGAGTTTTATATTGGTGAAATAAAAGAAATGAAACAAAAAAGAGACACGATAGAACTTGCTAAAAGCCTTATAGAAGGGATTCAAACAGGGAGAAATATAAATACTTGCATTAACACTTTTGAAACTGGCACAAAGGTAAATAAAGAAGTAGATGAAGATAATGCATTGAGTTCTATAATAGCAAATATGTTTGACAAGTTAGGGGAAAAGATAGAACGTGTATTAACTGGAATAAAAATAGTGGACAAGCTAACAGAAGGTGGCCTAGCTAAAAAAGAATTACTTACTATAGGAGCTAAAAGTGGAGTTGGTAAAAGCGCTATGAGCTTAAGAATGGCTATTAATATGTTAAAACAGGGCAAAAAAGTCCTAATAGTTAGTAGAGAAATGAGCAAGGAGCAAGTAGCAGAGAGAATTTTACTAAGTTACGCGGGAATAACAAGACAAGAATATCGTAGTGGAGAGTTATCCTCAGGCAAAACCAAGAAAATAATAGAGACTATGGAAAGTTTGAATACAGATAAGTTGAGAATAGACGATAGTATAAGCACGATAGCACAAATTAAAAAGGCACTAAGAATGTATAAGCCAGACGTACTGATAGTAGATTATGTACAACTATTAACTCCAACAGATACAAAAGTCTCTAGAGAACGACAGGTAGCGGAATTGTCGAGGGAATTAAAGAATATAACATTAGATTTCAACATGATAGTAATACAACTAACACAGTTAGCGGATAAAGGTACTGGAAATTATAGACCGCATGGAGAAACTTATTGTAGAGAATCAAGGGCAATATACCAAGATAGCAATCAAGTGGTTTACATACATGAAGTTACAGAAGAGAAGGAATTAGAACAAGCATGGAAAAGAACAGGTTTTAATGAAGGCACTAGACTAGAAGAATTTATCGAAAGCATGAGAGATAAAAAAGAAAAAGGCTATACATTAGTTGAAGTCATTCTGGATAAGAATCGAGATGGAGATAAAGGGTCTAGATATTATCTGTTCTGCGGAAAAGAATTAATGTATTATCCTATAGGAAATAAATAGGGGGTGCGGAGATGGAACTGTATAAAAATTACAACGAAAAAACCATAAAACTTATAAAAGAATTAGGATTTTATGGCAAAACACCAAAGGAAATAGAATTACTAATTGTTTTAGAACTAGAAAAATGCAAGAAAAATAGCACTTATGAGGAAATAAAAACCATTGCAGAAGTTCAAGGACGTTTATTGGAGCATATAAAAACTATAAAGTAACTACAGGGGCTTGTTAGTCCCTCAGAAGGGGGTAATCAAATGGCAAAAAGACTATCAGATATAGAAAAGATAAAAATAAAAAGATTGCATAGCAAAGGTTATTCAATACTTGCTATCTCAAATGAGCTAAATAGAAGTGATTGGACAATAAAAAAATATATAAACGAAATGCAACTTACTAAACCCAAAAAAATAATGGACCTAACAGGAGAAAGATATGGAAAATTAGTTGTATTAGAACTAGATCATATAGAAAGAAGTATAAAATACTGGAAATGCAAATGTGAATGTGGAAATACAACAGTCGTGAGAGAAGGCAATCTAAAAAGTGGGACAACTAAGAGTTGCGGATGCTTGAGGAAAATATCTAAAAAACATGACGAGGTGACAGTTCAAAAAATAAAACCAAGACATAATAACGGCGGTGTATTTTTCTTACAAGCTGGAGAAAAAAAGTTAAAAGGTAATTATGAAAGTGAGAAAAAATGCAGCAAAGTAAAAGAATACAAACTAAGTCCTGAGGAGTTGCAAGTCTATTTGAAATCACTAGAAACAAAAAAAGTAAAGAAAAGGGGTGAATAGTAATGGGAAAAAATATAATCGAAGTGAAAAATATAAAAACTGGAGAAGTATTAGAATTTACA